>Ga0316207_10000679_pt1 | contig 49996 bp, 44 predicted proteins | sample 6weekpyrite_MG_FD_204943 | JGI IMG/M metagenome (GOLD analysis project Ga0316207, IMG submission 204943) | Microbial mat bacterial communities from mineral coupon in-situ incubated in ocean water Damariscotta River, Maine, United States -... | ecosystem: Environmental > Aquatic > Marine >...
TAAAGATTCGTGTATTTATCTCTTGTTTTTTCTAAATCTGACTGCGATTCCCGCAGTTGTCTGTTCTTCATTTCCAATTCAATTTGATGCAAATGTAATTCATCCAACAAGTTTTTTAGCTCGACATTTTCTTTTACTGCATTATCGCTGTTAATTGAGCCTAATTTCTCATTTAACCTCTGTTCAATTTCATCAATATCATTTGTGCTAAATTTCGACATATTACAACTCTATTCAATCATTCTGTTTTGTTAATCACTTCAATTTGCATTAAAGCATAGCTGTTTTCTGGACTTGGCAAATTAACTTTTCGACCATAAATGTTAACGTTTATATCTCCGATAGTATCGGATTTATGGTGAACGCTGAAACCATCAAACTCATCGCCATTAATGATTACATTTTCTAATTTTGTCCTTAGCTTGGGTGTCGCCCATTCTCCACTGCCAAGATGATACAATAAGTTACCGATAGTATCCTTTTGTGTCACCTGGAAGGTTTCAAAATACGCCTCGCTTGCAGATACCACACGTAAATCTTTATCCAATACTAACATTGGGTGCCGAATGGCGGATATAATCGATTCTACATAATCCAATTCTGATCTAACTTGATCTAAATTTGCTTTTATTTCATTTACATCAATAAACGCAATGACGGCACCATCAATACGATTATCACTGGTCCGATAAGGTCGTATTCGCATAGAATACCAATGATGATATTCATCTTGAAATTCAATTTGTTTTATGGACATTTCCTCTAAACTTTTATAAATGATTTTTTCAAGATCGGGAAACTGAATTTTTAATTTAATATCACTCAATGGCCGCCCAATATCAGTACTTATTATATTCATTAAATCAGCTGTTTTTGGCGTATAATTGCGAATTTTTAGCTGGTTATCTACCGTAACGAAAGCGATATTTAGACTATTAACAAAATTATTATGATCGTCATTCAAACGAGCTAATTGGACATTACGTGTTTCTAATTCTTCGTTTACGGTTGCCAATTCTTCGTTGGTTGATTGCAATTCTTCTTTTGCTGTTTCCAACTCTTCGTTAATACTTTGCAGTTCTTCATTACTGGATTGAATTTCTTCATTTGCCGATCTCAACTCCTCATTGCCAACTTCTTTTTGCTCTATGACAGATTGTAAATATTCTTTGGTCGCCGCAAGCTCTTGTTTAAGTGCGGAATTGAATTGATCTTCATTTTCACTATTCTCATTGCCAGACAACGCCTGTTGTTGCTCAATCAATTCTGTTAGTTCTTCAAATACAATCAAATAGCAGTAGTCGCTTTGGTTAGATAACTGAATGGGCGTCACTTCAATATTAATACTTCGTTGTTGACCATCATAGTTATGGAGTATTTTTTCCTTTTTGACAAAAACATGTTCATCCATTGATTTCTGCAGCAAACCGCGTAGATACATAAGCAGCCCATTGCTAACCAATTTCATTATATTTAAACTGGCTTCACCGGGTGCAGGCTCCAAATAGGGACCAGTGTGACCGCGAAATTGTAATACATGCATGTCTTGATTAATCAGAACTGCAGCCGGCGCATATTTTTGCATAATCATACGGTCTGCCATTTGCTGTGATTCAATGTCACTGGCAGGCGCGTTTTTTCGCGCTGAAATTCCCAATTTTTGGTCATCATTCACTTCGCGCAGTTGCGAAGAGAACTCTAATTGCAATGGTACTGCTACCGATTTTTTCCGGTAAAATTTATGTTTTTGATCGATTGTTTCATACATTTGAGTTAGTTCACCAATACTCTCAGCACTACCAAGCGATAAAATTCCATTTGGTTTTAACGCATAATGAAAAATCGTTAATATTCTTTTTTGTAATGCGGGCACGAGATAAATCAATAGATTTCGACAGCTAACCAAATCAATATTTGAAAACGGTGGATCTTTAAATACATTTTGTTTTGCAAACACACACAAATCTCGAATATTTTTTTTGATTTGATAACCAGAATCGATTGTATTAAAAAATCGTCGTAAGCGAATTTTTGAAACTGAACCACTAATAGATTCGGGATAAATTCCAGATCTGGCTTTTTCTATTGCTAGATCGTCAATGTCTGTGGCAAAAATTTGTATATTCAAGGCCGTATTATCGTCTAGATACTCAAGTAAGGTGATAGCCATGGAATAGGCTTCTTCACCCGTTGAACACCCGGGAATCCAGATACGAATGGTATCTTGTCTTTTTTCAGGCTGAATGATTTTAGGGAATATGTCAGTTTTTAAAACATCAAATGAATCCGCATCACGAAAAAATTCAGTGACATTAATTAGAATATCCATATACAAAGCTTCAATTTCATCTTCATGGGATTCTAAAAATTCTATATATTCTTTGATAGTCTCTTTTTTATGTAGCACCATGCGTCGGTTAATCCGACGTCGAAGCGTTGTGATTTTATAGTAAGAAAAATCAATACCGGTCGCTTTACGCAATAAATAAAATAATTTACTCAACTCTTCCTTATCACTAACGACTAAATCATTCTCATCTGATTTTGCTAATTTTTCAGAATGAACATAAGGATGATGCGATAGGTATAACAGTTCTTGGGCAATTTTTGCAGGTGGCAATATAAAATCGACGCACCCTGCTGCTATCGCACTGTGAGGCATACCATCATATTTAGCCGACTTTTCATCTTGACTAAACGTAATGCCACCCGCTGCTTTAATCGATTGTAATCCCAATACACCATCGGACGCAGTACCCGATAATATAATGCCAATAGCATTGGATCCTAATTCCTCAGCGAGAGACGTCATAAAGCGATCTATCGGTAAATGGGGTGGCTTTTCATTTCTATCGGTTAGTTGTAATCGATCGTGAAAAATTATCAGCTCGGTGTTTGGCGGAATTACATAAACGTGATCAGCCTGAACTAACATGCCATCTTGAATTTCTTTAACGGGCATGTTGGTGGTTCGACCAAACAATTCCGACAAAACACTTTCATGGTCAGGGTGTAAATGTAATACGATGACAAATGCCATTCCAGTGTTAGCTGGGAGCTGTTTTAATAATGTACTACAAGCTTCAACTCCCCCAGCAGATGCGCCAATGGCAACGATGGGGAATGTGACTACACTATCTTTCGAATCACCATCCAAACCATTATTCTCTTCATTTTGCATTCTAATCTAATACCACAATTTATACTGATAAGCGTTATGTTACCGAATTAGTTTTACGGTAGCATTCAATTAATTCATTTATTTTCAATCTTCAATTAATTAACACTTGCCTCAATTGTCTGATCCACCTTTTTAGCAAGATCTCGCAGTGCATCGGATATCAAAACCTCATATGGCTCACCTTTATGTATTGACTTAAGAACTGATGGCAAATCGTCCATTTGGTATGCGACGCGATCTCGAATTGTTTGCAGGGATTCAGTCTCTAATAGTGACTTTCCATTCGCCATGACTAACGATAACAATGCTTCACCGTTTTGTTTATCTGAACTTAGCGTAATGACATCATGTTTCATTTTTCCGTTTCCATCATAATATCGGTAAACTTGTTTTGCGCCGGGCCAGGTTGATTTTCCTTCAGATAATTTTCGTTTTGCTTTTCCTGCGTATTCTTGTAACTTGTAGGCACAATCAAGAAAAGGTGCATCAGCGGATGTATCCATTTTTGTTCCAATGCCGAATCCATCAATTGGTGCTTGCTTAATTTCTAACAAATCATATAACTTATATTCATCAATACTGCCACTTGAGAAAATAGTGACATCTGTTAATCCTGCGTCATCCAATATCTCACGCACCTTAACTGCATGATAAGCTAAATCGCCGCTATCCAAACGCACACCTTTCACATTAACACCTTGTTGTTTTAATTCTTGCGCTAGTGTTACAACCTGCTGCGCACCGTGTTCCGTATCATACGTATCAATCAGTAAAATTAAATTTTCAGGATACGTAAAGGCAAAATCTCTAAATGCATTTATTTCATTATCATGCGCTTGTATAAATGAGTGTGCCATCGTGCCAAACACTGGAATATTATATTCTGCACCGGCTAACACCGTTGCCGTACCAGAAAATCCAGCAATATAACTCGCCCGCGCTGCCATTAATCCTGCTTCGGCCCCATGCGCGCGCCGAAACCCAAAATCAACCAGGAATTTATCCGGTGCTGCTAATTTACATCGCACTGCCTTACTGGCAACAAGCGTTTGATATTGTAAAATATTGATCAAACGGCTTTCGATTAGTTGTGCTTCAGGTAGTGGAGCTTCGATCCGAATAATAGGTTCATTGGCAAAACACACTGTCCCCTCAGGCATTGCGTAAACCTGCCCGGTGAAACGCCATTGTTTCAGGTAATCTAAAAAGTCATTGGTAAATAACTTGGTTTGTCTTAACCAAGTTAATTCTTTCGAGGTAAAATGTGCATTTTGTAAATAATCTACTACTTGTTGCAATCCTGCGCAGACTAAAAAATTTCGCTGCTCCGGAAGTTTTCGTGAAAAAAATTCAAATACGGCGTAATCATCCATATCATTTACAATATAACTTTGTAACATAGTCAACTGATAAAGATCGGTTAACAACAGACTGGACTTATGATTATACATTAGCAGGTTCGACTGAAAAATCTTTCAATGTACAAAACTTCGCACCATGAGAAAGCATACTCTGCTGTGCTTTTGTTCCATCGCCGGGATGAAGGTTAACAGGACGAATCGCATCAACTAATACCACGGTTTCAAATCCATTTTTTATCCCATCCACTACCGTATTTAACACGCAATAATCCGTTGCTAAACCGCACACGAAAAGTCGCTTTATGTTTTTTTCCAATAGATTGTTTTTTAAATTACTGTCTTCAAAACCGGAATATGCGTCTTGATTTTGTGCACTTGCTTTGGAAACAATTTGTAAATTGGGAGGCAACTCCAATGTAGATGGAAAAGCAGCACCATAACTACCTGCCACACAATGGGGCGGCCAGATTCCACCAAATTGTTCAAAAGAACAGTGATTTTCTGGATGCCAGTCTCTTGTTGCAATGACCAACCTATTATGCTTGGAAAATATACGAAGATACTGATTCACGATGGGGAGTATTCGATCTGCGGCGGGAATCGCGAGACTGCCACCCGGTAAAAAATCATTTTGTATATCCACCAACAACAAGGCATCATTTTTATTTAGAATTTGCATAGGTTTAGACATCAATATTTTCGTATCGAAACGTTTATTTTTAAACATGATTTTGTCTAACACACAAACAAAGCCACAGCCTGACTTACCCACTTTCAAATATTTTTTATGATTCGTCAAGTTAACTTAAACAAAAGTTTCAATTTAAATAAATATTTTTTCTTTTAATACAATATTATTTAACCACTAATTTCTTAGTTTGAGAGTCGGAATTAACAAATTTAATTATCGGTATAAATACGAATATGCAAAACCACAGTTACAATTTACAGTGATTAAAAATCATATATTCGGGGTGGCACATGGGTAACAAAAAACAATCAAAATCGTCTCAGGAAAATATTTCCGATACGACAACTAAAGAATCATCAGAACACAAATCCTTATCTGCTGAAGAAAGAATCAAAATGATCTCTGAAGCAGCCTATTACCGAGCAGAAAAAAGAGGCTTCTCACCTGACAAACAAACGGAAGACTGGCTGATGTCAGAATCTAAGATTGACGAGCTATATGGCGAACACGCTTGAGGTGATCATCATGGAATATCGAGCAAATCAACGTATACACACGAATATTGATATTACACTGTACCATTACAATAAGATAATCAATGTACAATCAATTAACGTTAGTAAGAATTCAATATTAGTTACTGCACCACCCAACAATCTGGAAGTAGGCAACTGTGTCGATTTGTCGATGGATTTTAATGAAACCGATGATACAGAAAATTTCATTTTTTCCGCATTTGTTATACGAAAAACTGAAAGTGATTTGGTGCTCATCATTGCAAATAGAAATTCAATTGAGAAGTTACTCAATCCATCTCAATCTTTCTCTGCAAATCAGAAAATAAAATTAATTAATGGCGTGCCCGATTACATACACCAAATTTAAATAAACCAACATACCTCAACCAATCAAGCATTAATGGAATCACCTCCCGCTTCTTCGTGCCATTATACTTGATTGGTTGCTTTTTCTATTTATAACCCGTCAAATTTGCTCTTGGATTAAACGCTAATTTTTCTCTCATTTCTTCGTATAACATTTTAGCTTGCTCAGTGTCAGCCTTTGGTACGACAACGTCTAAATTGATATAAATGTCACCCGGTGGATTACCGGGAATACCTCGCCCTTTTATTCTCAATTTTCCATTTGGATTAAAATTAGCTGGGATGGTTAAATCCAACCAGCCATCAATTATGGGTATTTTCACAATCGCGCCCAATGCCACTTCCCACGGCGCCACTGGAAGTTTCATATATAAATCTTTTCCTTCGACGTGAAATAATTTGTGAGGTTTAAACTGAATTTCTATGTATAAATCTCCCGCTTTGCCTTTACCAACACCCGACATACCTTGCCCAGCTAATCGAATTTGTTGTCCCTGCTTGATACCTTTGGGAATTTTCACTTTTAAGGTATGCGCTTCAAGTTGAACATTGTCATTCGAGTTTGCCTTCGGACGATTGATAATAATGTTTCGCGTTGTACCATGAATCGCGTCTTCTAAATCCACCACAACTTTGGCATGTTGATCTTGCCCACGCATATTATATTCTTTATAAACGTGATAATGCCCAGCGCCACGATCACCAAATAACTCTTGAAAAAAATCGCTGAAACCACCAAATGTGTTATCCGAAAAATCACGATTAAATTCAAAATGCCCACTCCAATCCGGTGGTGGATGAAATTCCTGCCCAGCACGCCAATCTCCTCCCAGCTGATCATATGCTGCGCGTTTTTTCGGATCTTTTAATACCTCATACGCCTCCCCAACTTCCTTGAAACGTTCTTCAGCGTTGGCTTCCTTACTCACATCGGGATGATATTTTCGTGCTAATTTTCGGTATGCGCGTTTAATATCATCCAAGGTCGCATCTCGCTTTAGACCCATGATTTTGTAGTAGTCTTTGTATTCCATACATTTAAATCAATTTTTTGAAAAAAGGTTTATATTTCTTGGTTTTACGATGAGAAGTGATTTTCTGTGATTTGCATCACCTTCAGCTAAATTACATTTTGGCATACTAATGTGGAATTCGTGACAATTTCGTGATTTTTGAATCATATAATTAAATATGTTCTCGAATTCTGAAGATGCTTTGCTTGTTACTAATGAATCAGAAGAAAGGAATAGCAAACAATTTTATCCACGTCGTAAATACATATATGTAGACTTGAAGACAACATCTCTGTTGTCCACAGGATAAAATCGTTTGCTATTCCTTTCTTCCGATTCATTAGTAAACATAATATCAAGGTGATATCATGAGATTTGCAACCACAATACAATTCAGTACAAGAACAATATATGCGTCTCAACATCGAAACTAAATTTATATTAAACTGGAAAAATCAATGAATAGTAAATTAATTTTAATCACTTGTTTCATTCTATTTTTAATCGGCTGTAGTGAAAACAACGATTCAACTCCAACCACTCAGGGCGACACTCCATTAAACGTTTCGCTGGACTTTAAAACTGCAATTTCTGAAGGAAATGATGTTGATACAGTCAAAATAAAAGTGTTACAAAATGGGAGCGTACTTGAAGAGAAAGAAATCAAAATCAACAATGGAATTGCTGACGCGGAATTCGCCAACTTATTGGCTGGCGATTATACCATTGAAGCGGACGCATTTTTTGGTACAACAAAAGTTGCCAGTGGAAACGGTGATGTGAGTGTCATTGCCGGTGAAAATACATCGGTTGATCTCTCGCTCACTTTTCTAACAGGCACTTTAACCATTAATATAGAATATGCAATTGAGCAAGAAGCGAAATTCAAGCTCACCTTTGTTAGTAGCTGGAGTGCAGATTCCCATCCAACGGACTTTCCCGGCAGCCCACATTTTTCTGGATTAATTGGCGCAACTCATAATGAAAACATCAATTTGTGGAAAGTTGGTGAGCTAGCCTCAACTGGCATTCAATCCATGGCTGAAACCGGCAGCAAAACCGCTCTCACTGCTGAAGTAGAAACCGCCATAACCGATGGCAATGCAAATGCTGTATTATCTGCGGGTGGCATTGGCACATCACCTGGAGAGGTTTCCTTTGAGTTTACTGCTAACAAAAATTTTCCATTAATGAGTTTGGTTTCTATGTTAGCCCCGAGTCCAGATTGGTTCATTGGTACTGACAGTTTTGATTTAATTAAAAATCATCGCTGGATAAGCAGTAAAAAAATCGAGCTTAAAGTCTATGACTCTGGCACCGATGATGGCGCAACATTTATTACAGATGATGCAGTGACTAATCCGCCACAACCCATTGCACCGCTCAGCTCAGCATCAACGGATTTTGCAGATGGCTTACCTATTATTGGTCATTTTCAACTGGAAAAAGTGGAATAGACTTCTTTCATATTTTTGTTTGTTGGTGCACGCCTCATCCGGTCGTGCACCTATTTTTTAATTGACACTCGATTTGTTTTTGTAATTGTGATCACCACATCTTTTGCAATATCTTTATTAACTTCTTTGAACACCACACCCTTCAACTTCTTATTATTAACTGAAAAAGAATAGTTCACCGCTTCATTTGATTGAAATCGGATAGCACGCGTAACTTTTTCATCGGGAGAAATATTCTTATAAAAATAATTATCTTTTCCATTGCGTAAAAAGACTTTGGTAACATCATGCCGAGAATCATTCGCAATTGTGATACTGATGGAGCTTTGAAAAAAATCACCTACAACATAGGTTAACAAAATGATGGGAATATTTAATAAAAGAAGAACAATCGGTAATCCACCTTGTTTACGATATACACGACCACCAGATTTTTTTGCGTTTTTACTGTTTAAACTATAACTAACAATACCACCAGCAACAAGAATTGTCGCTACAATAAAATATATTGACAGCACTGGCTCTAACCAGGACAAATCCGCAGCAATGCGCAGTACAAAAATACACACGCCAGCGACTAAGGGAATAGCGCCACATAAAATAGCCAATCGATATAATGTCATAGAATTATTTTCACTATTATTTAAATCCTAACAATAGCAAAAAAAAGTGGACTGAAAAATAATATTTAATGGATGGAAAAAGATGATATTGCGTGAGTAGTAGCAATCCTGACAAGCACGCCACATTAACTTGTCAAAATTGCTACTCTTGGGTTACATCTCATGGGGGGTAGTTTATTTCATTCTCCTATGATGTGGTTAACGGTAGTAAGACAAACAAAAATAGGACTAAGCCTAATACAATTAACGGGAATCCAAGGTTATTCACACAGCTTCTCCTTTGTTTCACTTAAAACATACGGTTTAATATTAAATGGTTTAGAAAGTGGCGATATAAACAGGGTCAATTTCAACTGGGAAAACGCTACTTTTCTTTCGATTCAGACTCTATCGCCACTTTTATATACCTTAGCATTGATGAGGTAATATGTTTAGCCTTTTCCCATACAAATTTTGTGTGATAGGTATAAACACTACTTATTGTAGGCTTTATGTTAGGCGTTTGATTTTCAACCTAAATTTCCACTATTGCCGACTGGCACAACGGTTGATACGTTGTAAGATTTTATGCAAACTTGTGCTGCTTCACCTTCATCACATTCAACAAAAAAGGACATGCGTTGAACAACCAGCCATCAACATCAAAAAACTTGTACTACCATATTCCGGATCTTGTACGGAAAAACCGTCTTTGGATTTGGCTTGTGTTTATTGTCTCCGTTATAGCCATTGCGCCAGGTATGGGTAAATTTAAACTCGACCTTACGGATGAATTCTTTTTTCGAGACGATGATCCTGTGCGTGTTGCCTTTGATCGTTTTCGAGAAGAGTTTGGTGGTGATGAATCCGTATATATTGTTTATCGTGCAAAGGATGGCAATGTTTTTTCCAGTGATTCTCTTAGTGCGCTGCGAGGTATGCAGGAAGAGTTACTCAACTACCGACTTGCGTTAAAACCAGGGGAAAGCTCTCCATTGGATCACATTGTTGATATCACCTCTTTAATCAATGTGAGTTACTTAAAAGCGTCGGAAAATTCATTGGTCTCACAACAATTTGTTGGCGATCGCATTCCGAAAAACCAAAGCCAATCTGACGAATTCAAAAACCTCGCTCTTGCCCATGCAGATTATCCGCTACTTTATGTATCAAAAGATGCTGAATACGGTGGCATTATTATTCGAACGGATTTTAAAACTCAATTAAAGGATAGTTCGCAGGAAGACATTATTGACGAATCATTGATGATGGATGATCTTGGTGAAATTGATATCAGTGACTCAGATATTGAAATTAATGATCAAAACAATTCGCTATTACAACCGAAAAAATTCAAATCAGTTGAAATGGAAGAGTATTCTGCCATTAATGCTGCTATCCACAATATTATCGATAAACCGGAATATGCATCGGCACTGGAATACTTTCCGATTGGCGCACCACCCATTAATGCTTATGTGTGGGACAATATGATGCAGGAAGTGAATGCGGTAATGGCGTTAACCGTTGTCGTCACGTTAATTTTGCTTTGGTTATTATTCCGTTCCTTGTCTGCTGTGTTATGGCCAGTTGTCATTTTTGTTACCGCTTCAATCATAACAATTTCTATTTTTGGCTGGTTAGACCTAAAAATGAACATGATGATCAATGTCACGGTATTACTCATTTTAGTTGTCGGCATTGCTGACTCGGTACATATTTTATCGGGATATATTTACTTTCGTCGCAAGGGTGATGAACATCAACAAGCATTACGTAATACATTTGAAAAATCCGGTCTCGCTATTTTGCTCACCAGTATCACCACCGCAATTGGTATGTTGGTACTGGTTGCTGTTCCCTTAATACCCATACAACGATTTGGTATTTCTGCTGCGATTGGTGTATTACTGGCATTTGTCATTACCGTTTTTCTGTTACCGCTCATGTTAGATATCTGGGCGCCGTATTCTAAAAAAAGAAGTGAAAAAATAAAGGCCAAAGAGAATAAGAAACATCTTATTCAAACGATGCTGCAAAAAATCGAACATTTGAGTCATACAACACCAAAAACCAATATAGTCATATTTGCTGCTGTACTACTCTTTTTTGCTGCAGGTGTTCCAAAAATTCAGGTAGATTCAAACTTTATCAATATATTTGGAGAAGACAGCATTATCCAAAAAGCCTCCCAATTGGTTGATGAAAAAATGGGGGGTACACAAAGCTTTGAAATTTTAATTGATACTGGCGTTGAAAATGGCTTGCAGTCGCCAGTCGTTCTAAAAAAGATGGAAGCGTTACAGGAATTTCTGCAACAAGAAGTCGATGGCGTCATTTTAACACGCTCCATCGTTAACATCGTGAAAGATGCCTATATGTCACTCAATGCTGGAAAGGATAGTGCCTATCGAATTCCAGAAGACCCGCAAGTGTTACAACAAACATTGTTTTTATTTAACAATGCCAATCCCGCAGATAGGCGCAAGGTAGTATCAGACAATTATCAAAAAGCGCACATCACCATTAATATGAAAAATAATGGCTCAAAAGAATATACCGAAATTGCAGACATTATTAGCGCTCAAATCGATAAAATTTTTAATCCACTTAAAACAGACTTTCCAAATTTGGATGTTAGCATTACAGGCGGAATAACGATTATTTTGACATTGGTTGATTACTTAAGTTGGTCTCAAATTCAAGGCTTTGGCACAGCGTTACTTGCCATCAGTTGCATATTGTTTTTTATGTTTAAATCTTGGAAAGTCGGATTCATTGCGTTAGTACCAAACATCTTTCCATTAATCTTGGTGTTCGGCACCATGGGTTATTTAAACATTCCATTGGATGTGGACACCTTGATTGTCGCCCCATTGATGATTGGTATTGTTGTCGATGATACCATTCACTTTTTAACACATTATCGCGAAGAGGTATTAAAGCATGGAGATCCCTTGCAAGGAATCAAGGCGGCATTTAGGGAAGTCGGGCAAGCCATTGTTTTTACCTCTCTCATACTCGCCGGTGCATTCTTAACTTTCTTATTGCTAGAGCATCAAGGTATGAAAAATTTTGGTTTACTAGCCGCTATCGCAATTTTTACTGCACTCATCGCCGAATTGTTTTTATTACCCGCTCTATTATTAGTCTTTAACATCGACTTTAAAAAGAAAGGTATTTCACCCTCGAAACTAAATAATGCACAGGCCTAAATTGATGAAACAATCTATTATATTATTTTTGTTAATCCTATTACCAAACCTCAGTACCGCAGAAGATGCCCGTAACATTATGCAGCAAGTGATCGATAGAGATGATGGCAAATCTCAATATAGTCGGCAAACCATCGCAACCTGTAAGTATGAAATAAAAAACAAAAAACTCAGATGTGTAAACAAACCACGAATTAAGGTCGTTGAAGCCGTACAAAAAGATCGAGGTAAAAACGGTAAGGACAGTCAATCAATTTCTATTATTAAAAAACCTGCAGCTGAACGTGGTATCGGCTTTTTACAATATGATTATTACGATGTAAGTAAAGATACCGAACAATGGATGTATCTATCCGCCATGGGAAAAATAAAACGCATTGTCGCGGGAAATGATAATGAACCAAAAACAGGAACCTTGTTTGGATCTGAATTCAGTTATGAAGACACAGAGCGTCCTCACTTAGATGATTATACGTATAAACTTGTGAAAGAAGACACCTATCGCAAACGTGACTGTTGGGTAATTGAAAGTCAACCCACACCGAAACATGCAAGGAAAAGCAATTACCGTCGCTCCTTAATGTGGATAGACAAGAAACGTATGATGATGATTAAAGGACAATTTTACGATCGTAGAGGCCGATTAAATAAACAACTCGTTATGTCGAAAATTAAAAAAGTTGACGGTGTGTGGGTTGCACAACAATTAAATATGACCAATATTCAAAGCAAACGCATCACAACCATGAAAATGAATGATATTGTACTTAATATCAATGTCAATGATGCATTATTAACAAAAAGAACACTGACTGATGGTGCTTTTCGCGAACAACAATTAAATACCATACGAACAAACTAGTGGCATTATTTTTTCGAAATTCGCGTTTTAGATTCATTTATTTTTTACCCTTCTGCTTGCCTTTAATTTCATTGGCAAGCGAGGATATTCCACCATCACTCGATGATATCGAAATCTCCCTGGACATTCCGGAAATTGATTTGGAAAGCAATGCATCTGAAAAAAGCCATTGGTATGACATGTTCAGATATTCTTTAGCCTGGCAAAACGGCCTTGATTTAAATCAATTAAGTGAAATAAATAGTCACCGATTTGATACCAGGATTACAGCCGATGATTTAATATTTGAAACACTTTACTACAAAGTTGACGGAAAATTGCTGTGGCGCTTACCGAAAGATAATAACATCAGCGAAAATAAAAACGTTGAATTGGATTATCGCGTTGCTGAATTTTACCTTCAAAAAAATATCAATGCTTTCACCATTACCGCGGGATTCCAACGCATTGCATTGGGACAAATGGATGCTGTGCAAGTATCCGATGTTTTTACACCTTGGGATTTTTCAGAGTTTGCTTTTACTGCACCTGAGGATGCTCGTCTAGGGCAATTAATTTTAAATACCCAATGGTTTAGTCAATATGGTACTTGGCAATTACTTGTGAATGCTTGGCCCACCAGTAACAACTATCCTGGTGGCGATTCGGATACGTTGCTAAAACAATTGTTAAACTCAGACAATGTTTATGTTGACGACCATCAACCTGAATTCCTTCGTGACTATGAAACCGTATTACGATGGCAGCACAAAATTCAAAAAAATGATTTCGCTTTAATTTATGCAAATTTATTAACTAACCAACCCAGTTTTGTGCAACAAAATACTAACTCAAACTTTCACACCCGATATGACCGCTACCATATGTTAGCGATGAGTAGTAATTACAGCGCGGGTAATTTTTTATGGAAATTGGAAATTGCCTGGAAAAACGAACTGGAGGTTGATCCGTCTGTTCAGGGTAAAAGCACTATTATCGACGGAGCAATTGGCTTTGATTACGACGCTAACGGTGCATGGGCCATGAGCACCGAGTTATTTAACCAACATCGAATGGATAATTTTAACGTTGATAAAAACAACACATTAGTCGTTAGCCGAATTAGTAAAAATTGGCGTCACGATACGTTAACGAGCGTCGCTTTTGTTAGTTATTCCCTGCAACACAAAGATGTTATTAGTAGTGCAGCGTTAAACTATTCAATGACAGACAATTGGAAAAGTGAGTTAAACGCAACTATTTTTCATAGTACGAATAAGGAGTCACCAGGTTATTTAAGTCGAAACTGGGACCAAATTACCTTACGCGTGTTTTATTCATTTTAATTTTTATTTGAAAACAAATTTGCGATTCGTCAGAATTTCGCCCTCTTCTGTACTAACAACAACATCCCAATTTCCAATAGCAGATTTATTTAATGTTTTGCTGGAGTAGATACGCCATCGATTGCCACCAATCGCATAGGGTATTTCTGTTACCAATCTGCCTTCATGTTTCCATTGATGAAAAACTGTTTTACCTTTTAAATCTCGAATTTCAGTAAAAAATATCACTTTATCTAATGTATTATCTTCTTGTGATATACGCTCCCCAACATCATCCACTGGCTCACGAGAGCTTATATCACTTGTAAATAATGCTCTTTTTACAAAAGGCGAAGTTTGATTGAGTGGATGATCACTTGATGGTTCTACGGATTTGTTTTCAACTTCTTCTGTGGATTTTTCTGAGGGCTCCGTCAGTAATTTCAAAGTTTCGGGTGCTTGCGCTAATATTGTGTTTGGTTCTCGCGTAACATCTGTTGTTTTTGGTTCTTGCTGAACTAAAGGTGTTTTTACTGTTGCTTGGCGTAACGAAATTTGCTGTTGAATATTCTCTTGGATAATGGGTGTTTCGCTGTGAGAGAAATTCATCATCAAACTCACGATAATCACTGAAAAAGAGATCACAGCGACAGATAATATTCTTGGAATATTCCATTGGCTATACACATCCGGGGATTGCATAACATAATCAAGATTGGGAATAGTCGGATTGGTTTCTAACTTAACACGAATAATTAAATGATTTGTTGAATCTAACGCCATTTGCTCCATTACTACATACTCTCCATTTCTGAAAAAAGATATCCTCCATAAGTTTCCAATAGAACTTGTTATGCTTATTGATATTAGTTTAGCAGAAAAACTTAATTTGTGAACAGCTGGTTATTTTATCATCATACTAATGAATCGGAAGAAAGGAATACCCAACGATTTAATCCACGTCGTAAATACGTCCATGTAGACTTGAAGACAACATCCCTGTTGTCCACAGGATTAAATCGTTGGGTATTCCTTTCTTCCGATTCGTTATTAAAATAAAGAGGACAGGTAATCCACTTGGAAAAAGTCTAAATGAATACAGTGGAATTTTAATGTACAAAAAGGAAGTTGAGGTAATAGCAGTTAAATAAACTGCTATATCTCTAAGGCATAACTTGTTTCAAGTTCCATGGTCGGCCGACTCAAGCAATAACCTTGACCCAATTCAATCTCTAACGATTTACAATAATTTAACTCATCAAATGTACTAATTTGTTCTGCAATCACGGTTAAATCCAAATCACGACACATCACAAGTAAATGATTTAGTGCGACTTCAAAACGTGGATTTGACATCGCCAATCGCATTGCTGATCCATCTAGTTTGACAAAATCAAATGGTAGACTTGTTAATAACTCAACTCCCATACTGGATATTTCAAGGTTTGTTAACGCCAGTTTAACTCCCTGAGCAGTATAGGGAGAGATCAATTCTTTTAACTCAGAAACCTTTCCTTTAAATTGAGACTCGTTCAGCTCAATAACAAGTGGAAAGCTGTTCTTAATTTGATGAGTCTGTTTGATGACCTTAATTTGTTTAACGATTTCTTTATTTAGCGTTTCATCATGCAAAAAATCATTTGATAAATTGACAAACGCAAATTGATCACCACCCTCAAAATAATGGTTATTTATGTACTTCAATGTTTTGCGCAAAATCACATTATCAATTCGTGGTAATAAATTTAATTGTTTTGCCTGGGTAATAAAACTTTCAGCACGTAAAACTTCATTCCCGGGACAAATGATTCTCGCCAAACTTTGTTGTCCCACTTTTTGCATATTGGATAGGGTAAACACTGTTTGGAATGCAGATTTAATCCCATTTTCTTCCAGTGCATGGCGAATTTGATTTGCGACAGAAAATATTGCCGATTTGCCTTTGGTCACAACCACTTTATTCCGACCGGAATGTTTAGCTTCGTATAACGCTGCATCTGCACAGCTAATTAGTGGTTCAATCGCGTCACTGGATAATGGATAGGTTGCCAACCCAATACTAACCGTGGTTTTTAATCCAATGGCGTCAGGTAATACTGCTATATCTTCCATGGTTTTTCGAATGCGTTCTGCTATTTTTTCTGATGCTTCCGCATTAGCACCCGAGAGAATCACCAGAAACTCTTCTCCACCCCAGCGGCCAACAATGTCACCTTGTTTCAATGAATTTGGTGCCATCTGAGAAAATGCCTTTAAAACATTATCACCGACAGTATGACCATAATTATCATTCACTAACTTGAATCGATCCAAATCGCATAATAACAAACCAAAACTACTACTGTTTCGATTTGCTTTTGCGACTTCTTCTTCCAAACGCAACATTAATCCTCGACGATTTGGTAACCCAGTTAATGGATCAATATTGGCAATTGCTTCAAGTTTACTATTTTGATCTCGCAATTGTCGCGTACTCTCGTCGATACGATCTTTTAAGGTTTCATTCGTATCTTCTAATTTTGTTCTGACCTGAATAAATTGACGCGTTAATCGCTCTAACGAGCGGGACAATTGTGTTAATTCTTTTGGACTACTACGACTAATTCTAAGCGCATCGCCTTTAATGCGTTTGTCCGACAACATCCTGGTCCCTTTGACCAGTTGCTCCATGGGTCGACTAATCCAGCGCGATAAAAAGAAAGATAATATCAAGGCAAGGCACGCACTAAATACGCCCCATTTAAGATGAGGAACCAACATAGCCATGATTTGGCTATCAACTTCAGATTTTAACTGTGGAACCATGATGCCCCAACCATAAGTGGGAACTGCTGCAAAACCTGCGACCATTTCCTCATTCGTAAAATTTGAGAAAAATTCGGTGACACCCGTTTCGCCCTGCATCATTTTTTTCACGACAGCCCATTCAGATAAATTTTTATTTTCCGTCATCCACTTTTTATTTGGATGGGCGACTACCATGCCATTTTGATCAACGATAACGGAGTGTCCAGATTTACCAAACGATACACCAGAGCGATATTGCTCTAAGATATCTAAATCTAAGGCTCCAATCAAAACGCCAGTAAGTTGTTGGTTTCGAAAAACAGGCTCACAGAACAAAACAGTGCTGCCATTTCCAAAAGGATTGCGGATAACCGGTGACAATGTACCTGAATGATAAGTGGAAGCGTAGTTAACACATTCAGTACTTTTAACCTGCATCGCTATGATGTCAGATTTTTCAACATTATGCGTTAACGTAATTTGGTTGTCGCTATTGAGAAATGCTAATTCACTGAAGTTTTTAAAATCATTATTTGCTGATTCTAAAAAATTGCCCACTTCACTATCTGGTTGGTTGTTGCTGAATAATTTTCTTGCAAGTGATTGTGCAATTGTTCGATGATTTTCAATATACGCATAAATGGGTTCAGCCAAAGATTTAGCTAAATTCAAATGCTTTTCGTTTAACGCACGCTCCGCATTTTCATTTGCGGATTGAAAAAGTTCAAATGAAACAATGGATGTCGGTATAATCGATATACTCAACAAACTACAGAGCAAAATTGGTTTAATTGGTAAAGATGACACGGTCGCACTCCCCTACAGCGATTACTTATTAAATAGCGAGTAATGGCTCTGTACGGTATTTCATCAAAATAAATGTACTTTTACAATGCTTTTTTCATTATTATTTCACTATTTAATTGTAGCTGAAGATATTGAAGAGTTTGTAGTTAAATTTGCCGTTAAACCCGCTATTTTCCATCAAATTTCAATAATCATACACACTAAAAATCGTAATGACGTATTGACAAATTAAACGCGTAATAATTGTGGAATATAAGTATTCGTTTTTGCGATGTGCTTCTGTCAATTTGAAAAAACATCGCCAATTAGCTACAATTTCAGTATGTTAACTTCTATGTTTGCATATACAACTAAAAATTCTATTCCTATTTTGATGCATTACCGCATGCATCACAGCTCGTATTTTTGACAATGTCTAAAACAAAATGATGCATTTTTTTATAATTTCCTAAACATCAAAGCAATTTAACTTTTATTGAAACAATGCGTTTTACCAAGCACAGTGTTACTCCATCAAACAATTAAATATATCAACTGAAAGTAGAACAAATGGCAAATGATGATCAAGGTTTATATATTGCTCTTATTAGCGTCCACGGACTCATTCGCAGTGAAAATCTAGAACTCGGCAGGGATTCAGATACTGGTGGTCAAACCCTATATGTTGTTGAGCTCGCGCGAGCGCTTGCTAGACATCCGAAGGTTGCTAAAATTGATTTATTTACCCGACGAATTTTCGATAAAAATATTAATGATATTTACAACGATCAAATCGAAATATTATGTGAAAACGCGCAGATAATTCGAATAGCCGCTGGACCTCAAGAGTATATTCCTAAAGAACAACTTTGGGATCATCTCGACACCTTCGCAGATAATGTGGCAGATTACTTACGCTCCAAACCAAAAATGCCTCACATTATTCACAGTCATTATGCAGATGCGGGTTATGTAGGATCACGCTTAGCCAATTTCCTTGGTATCCCTTTAATTCACACTGGACATTCATTGGGTAGAGTCAAACGCCGTAGACTTCTTGCAAGTGGCATTTCTACCGAGGATATTGAAAAATCCTATCACATTAGTCGCAGGATAGAAGCCGAAGAGTTTACGTTAGCAACAGCTGAACGTGTCATAACAAGCACAAATCAAGAAATAGAAGAACAGTATGAATTATATGATCATTATCAGCCCGAACAAATGCAAGTTATTCCACCAGGGACTGATGTGGAAAAATTTTTACCTCCCGATGGAAATGAATTGCAAGATCCTTTGTTTAATGACATATCACGATTTTTAAAAGAACCCAATAAACCCATCATATTTTCAATTTCGAGACCCGATAAACGAAAAAATATCACAGGACTCATAGAAGCATATGGTCAAAGCGAAACATTAAAGTCGATTGCCAATTTAGTCATTATTGCCGGTAATCGAGACGACATTGATGAACTAGATGACGCCGCACAAGAGGTCTTGCACCAAATTTTGGTCGCCATAGACAGATTTGATTTATACGGAAAAATCGCCATTCCCAAACATCATTCACGAGACCAAGTGCCGTTATTATATCGAATGGCAGCTGCATCAAAAGGTGTTTTCGTCAATCCAGCGCTGACCGAACCATTTGGCCTTACCTTGATAGAAGCAGCTGCGAGTGGTTTACCCATTATTGCAACAGACGACGGCGGTCCAAATGATATAATTGGAAATTGCAAAAACGGAATTTTAATTGATCCCTTCGATTCAGACACCATCACTAGTGCATTAGAAAAGTTATTGACGGATTACGCCTACTGGCAACAATGTGCAAAATCTGGTTTTGATCTGGTTAAAAAATTCTACTCGTGGGATGCTCACGCAAATCGCTATATTCAACTCATTCAACCCATCGCTGAGCGAAGAGAATTAATCACACGGAAACCCATACAAAAACGATTAAACATTTTTCGTGAGCGTGCAATTATCAGCGATTTAGATCAAAATTTATTGGGCGACACCAGTGCATTACAAGAATTGATTTCAGTAATAAAGAAGCATCGAAAAACAACCAAGTTTGCAATTGCTACCGGTCGTCGTCTCGATTCTGCCGTTAAAATAATGAAGAAAAATAAAATTCCAGAACCTGACATTTTAATTACCAGTTGCGGCACAGAAATTTATTATGCTCCCAAACTGACAATGGATACGGCGTGGAAAAATCACATTGAATACCATTGGACGCCCTATAAAGTACGCCGTGTCATGAGCGAAATTAGCGGCTTACTTTTACAAGCTAAATCTGAACAAAGCAAATTTAAAGTGAGCTACTATTATGATGAAAAAAATGCACCGGATTTTGAAACCATAAATAGTTTATTACACCAAGAAGAGTTATCCGTAAATTTGAATATTGCGTTTGGGCAATTTATCGATGTCATTCCCATCCGAGCCTCAAAAGGTTTGGCGCTACGCTACATTGCAGATCGATGGCAAATTCCGTTAAAACGCATTTTTGTTGCCGGTGGATCCGGTGCAGACGAAGACATGATGCGAGGCAATACACTTGCTGCTGTAGTTGCCAACCGACACCATGAAGAACTTTCGCAATTAGAGGATAACGAACGAATCTATTTTGCCGATAAACCTTTCGCCGCTGGAATTTTAGAAGCACTGGAGTTTTACGATTTTTTCAACACTTGAAAAATAAAGGGATTGAACCATTAAAATGTCAAATCAACACCTACTGATCTGTACCGACATGGATCGCACAATCATCCCCAATGGTTTACAAGAAGAATCCCTCAATGTGAGAAAATACTTTAGCCAATTAGTGAATCAACAAAATATCACATTGGCTTATGTTACCGGAAGACACTTGGAACTCGTGAAAGAAGCAATTACGGAATATGATTTACCAACACCCGCATTTGCCATCACAGACGTTGGCACCAAAATTTACCAAAACAATAATAATGCTTGGTTAAATTTACAATCCTGGGAAAAAGAAATAGATACTGACTGGAATGGCCACAGTACAGATTTTATAAAAAAAATATGCAAACCCATTCAACATCTCACGTTGCAAGAAGCGTCAAAACAAAATGAGCATAAACTCAGTTTTTACATCCCCGTAACGTGCAATACCGCAATCCTCGAATTTAGTATCAGACAAATGCTCAAGCAACATGATATCGATGCAAGCATAATATGCAGTATCGACGAAACTGAAAACATTGGCTTACTCGACATTTTGCCAAAAAATGCCACGAAATTGCACGGTATTCAATTTTTACAACAGCATTTGAACATTAATTCGAGTGAAACGCTTTTTGCTGGCGACAGTGGAAATGACATCCCTGTACTATCCAGTCCCATACCGTCTGTGTTAGTGGCAAATGCCAGCAATGAAGTAAAACAAAAAGCATTGGCCGATGCAAAGCAAAACAATACGGAAGAATCACTTTATTACGCAACTGGAAATTTGAATAATATGAATGGCAACTATTGCGCAGGGGTATTGGAAGGATTCGTACATTTCCACCCAAATTTCGAAACAACGTTGCAATCAATCATCAATGGAATGGAATAAACAAAATGCAAAAATCAACATTATCATTACAGCCACTCATATTTGGGGAAGTGTTATTTGATTGTTTCTCAGCAGACAATAGAGTACTGGGTGGAGCACCCTTTAATGTTGCATGGCATCTTCAAGCCTTTGGCGATCAACCCCGCTTTGTTTCGCGCATTGGACATGATGAGCTCGGGGAAAATATTATCAGCGCCATGCAACATTGGAATATGTCAATTGATGACATTCAACGAGACAAGCAACACGAAACTGGGCAAGTTGAAATTAATCTTGTCGATGGCATTCCAAATTACAACATTAAACCGGATTGCGCCTATGATTTTATCGATTCCGCTGACATTAAAACAAGCGAAACACCCTATTTGCTTTATCATGGTACCTTAGCTCTACGCAATCCCGTTTCCCGTAATAGCTTAAAAAACCTATCTGAAAATCCAAACAATTCTATTTTCATTGATGTTAATTTGCGCAGCCCATGGTGGGAAAAGTCTGATGTGCTTAATTGGTTAAAAATAGCAAGATGGGCAAAATTAAATGATGAAGAGTTAGACATTTTATTTGGCAATGGCAAAGACTTAGCAACCACCATGCGTCAGGTTCAGGAAAAATATCAACTGGACATGCTATTAGTCACTTTAGGCGCCAAAGGTGCTCAATGTATCTCCAAAAACCAAGAAATTTTTACAATCGATCCAAAACCTTTGGATAAGATTGTCGATACAGTAGGAGCAGGTGATGCATTCACTGCTGTCGTTTTGCACGGCTTGCTCAATGATTGGTCGATTGAAAAATCAATGAAACAGGCTCAAACTTTTGCTGCCCAAACCATTGCTCATCAGGGTGCGATTAAAAATGATATGACATTTTATCAATTGCCCTGGCTATAAAGATCCAGAAAAAATAACGGGTCAATTAAAAACTCCCAAGACTATTCGGGCCTTATAAAACGGAATTTTGAGTAACTAAAATTAATATGTACAGCGAACAATGGTACCAAAAAGAAGCAGACGTTACGCTTAAACGCATACTCCCTCGCTTAGAACAGGCAGTCAACTCACATGCGACTGACAGAGGTGAGTGGGAATGTTATGCACAACGTTTACAAGAACATTTTCCAAGATTATTTCGCTTATTACACCAATTGTACGGTAATCAATACGATTTTTTTTATCACGTTCAAGGCATCCTCGAAACCGCAACTAATAGTTGGATTGAAAGAAGTAATGAGTTAAAAGCACTTGACGCCATTCGATCTGCGGACCTTTATTGGTTCCAATCACACCGTATGATCGGAGCCATGTTATATGTGGATTTATTTTCAGGAGATCTAAAAAACATCATTCAGAAAATTCCCTACCTTACAGAACTGGGGATTACTTACTTACACCTGATGCCATTATTCAAAACACCAGAAGGTGACAATGATGGTGGATATGCAATTAGCAGTTATCGCGAAACCTCACCTGAACTGGGTACGATGGAAGATCTTGAAGAAGTTGCATCGGAATTTCGAAAACATGGCATATCTCTCACACTGGATTTTATTTTCAATCACACATCCGATGATCACATATGGGCTAAAAAAGCATTAAGTGGTGACGCAGAATTTCAGGCTTACTATCGAATGTTTCCAGATAGAGAAATACCAAATCAATTTGAAAAAACCATCGTTCCAGTATTTCCCGATGAGCATCCTGGCTGTTTTACCTATCGAAGCAAAATACGCAAATGGGTATGGACATCATTTTATAATTATCAATGGGATTTAAACTATGAAAACCCAGCGGTATTCAATGCAATGTCTGGAGAAATGCTTTTTCTTGCGAACAAAGGTGTTGAAATACTGCGGCTAGATGCTGTGGCATTCCTATGGAAACGTATTGGCACAAACTCACAAAACCAACCCGAAGCGCACACGATTATACAAGCATTTAATGCCCTAGCAAAAATCGCTGCGCCGGCAGTGGTTTTCAAATCAGAAGCCATTGTTCACCCCGATGAAGTCAATAAATACATTAGCGAAGATGAATGTCCGCTTTCTTACAATCCACAACTAATGGCATTATTATGGAACACACTTGCAACCCATGATACTAATCTATTGCGCTACGCATTAGCAAAACGATTTGAATTAAAACCCGGCTGTGCCTGGGTTAACTATGTTCGTTGCCATGATGATATTGGCTGGGTATTTTCAAACGATGATGCCGTGGCACTTGGAATAAATCCCGACGATCATCGCCGCTTTTTAACCAATTATTTTGTTGGGCGATTCCCTGGCAGTTTTTCTCGTGGGCAACCATTTCAAGAAAGCCCAGATACGGGAGATGCAAGAGTGTCTGGCACCACTGCATCATTATGTGGTTTAGAACAAGCATTAGAAAGCCGAGAACAAAGTGAATGTGATTTAGCAATCAGACGTATTTTGTTACTATATGGTGTGTGCTTTACCATTGGTGGAATTCCAATGATATATATGGGAGATGAGTTAGGTACGCTAAACCTTTATAGTTATGAAGATGATGCGGAAAAAACCGGAGACAGTCGTTGGTTACATAGGCCTGAGTTTGATTGGGGTGTCGCAGAACAACGATTTAAACACGGTACATTACAAAATGAAATTTACGCTAATATGCTTAAGCTGGTGCAAATTCGTCAACAGAATTTAGCGTTTACCCGAGCAGAAACTGAGTTTATCGATACGGATAACAAACACATACTGGGTTATTTTCGTCATCATGACGAACAGAGTGTATTAGTGTTAGCAAATTTTTCTGATCACGACCAAAGCATATCAGCAAAACAACTGAGATTATTGGGATTAAATAAAACCGTAACTAATATACTAACGGGAAAAACCGTCATCGCAACACAAAAATTAGAAATACAGCCTTACCAACTGATGATTTTGATTGGTATTCGATAAATCGAATTTTCACCCTCATTTATTCCAACAAATCTTGCAATTCCGCTAGCTCTGTTTCAATCTCAGGTGGTATAAATACACCACCTGAGCCGGAATAAACGATTGTTACAAATTTCTCATACTCAGTAAAACAACGCTTTGCATAAGAATGTTTTGGATTTTCCACAATGCATTGCTTTAAATATAAATCTGCCAATGAAAATTCATAATCAAATGCGACTGAACGATCACAGATGGACAACCAATATAATATTGTTGGCACCTCTTCTTTTGGTGGATTCGTATTAAGATAATGAAACAATTGGCCACGCAACCAAACCCGTGCGACTTCATCTTCTGGCGTTGACATAAATTCTGCCATCGCCTGATCGGTATCACCGATGTGTTTTTTAACTAATTTCTCCAAGGTTTGAAATTTAATTGGAAAGGGTAATTTCTTTTGGGATTGATGCAATGTTTTTAAACCATTGATCCAGCCGTCGAGTTGCATTTGTGTTTTTTTGGTATGACTCTTTAACGATCGATACTCTGATAATTGTTTAGCTGCTATGTCGGGTGTATCATAAATCTGTGAATAAATCGTAATTAAACGTTGCAAGGGAGTTATAATATCTAATTCTGTTTTATCCTTTTTTTCAGCACGAAGAAAACGATCGTAATAATTGACAGCAGTAGAATAATTACGCGTAAAATAATTAAATTCCGCAAAACTCAAGTCACTGGGAAACGCATCTCGTTTTTTCCCGCTAAACAAGGTTCGTAATTTTTGATCTTGCGTGTGACACGACGCACAGATTGATCCCAATGAATACAAATGCCGACGGCCTAAATTCACATTTTTTTGTGCAAACGCACGCTCCACATTCGCGAGCCATTTAATAATGAGATCCAAGGAAACTTGATAAGTAGAAGATTTTTGTCGTAGTTGAGGTTGTGCAATTTTAAACAATCGAGCAAAATTTTGTATCGATAATTGCAGCGTTTTTTCTTCTGCGGGTGTCAGCATACGTTGCGCCACAACTAAAGGATAAACGTCGACCATAGTTTCAGCGATTTTTGTCATCGTCTCATTAAGAGATGAGGGTTCATTATCCTTTGCGCATACAGCCGATATTCCAAAAATTAAAATCAAAAAAACCAGAGTTAATATACTACGCATTTATTTACATCCTGTAATCGTTGCATTAGAGCACGCCAATTTTGACCTATATCACAACCAGAGACGCCCGCCCTTAAGATGATAGCGAAAAATAAAAGGTTGCTCCCTCATTCACTTTCCCCTCCCCCCAAATAATACCACCATGTTTTTCTACGACTCGCTTAGCGATCGCCAAACCAACTCCAGTACCTTCAAATTGCTCAGCGGTGTGTAAGCGACGAAATAAGCCAAACGCCTTTTCAGCAAATTCATTATCAAAGCCAACTCCATTGTCTCTCACAAAATAATAGGACTTACCCTTGATTTTTGTCATACCAAATTCAATTTTTGGACTTTTTGACATAGATGAAAATTTGATGGCATTGCCCAATAAGTTTTCCAACAAAACATTGAGCATATTTGGATCCGCTTTTTCAAACAAATTTTCCTGAATATCCCAATGAATCGTTTGCTTGTTTAACGAATAAAGGTTCAATCGATTTATCGTGTCTTCTGCAATTTCACTGAGATTCACTTCCTTAGTCGCCAAATTGACATTAACCACTCTTGATAAATTCAGTATGTCGTCGATCAATGTCGACATAAAATGTGTTGAGCGAATAATCCGATTTAAATGGCTTTTTTCAGTCTCATTTAGTTTGCGACTCGCATCCTCTTCGAGTATTTGTGAAAATCCCATGATCGACCTTAATGGCGCTCTTAAATCATGGGCGATGGAATAACTGTAAGCCTCCAACTCTTCATTGCGATAGTCTAGATCCTTGGTTCGCTGTTTAACCAAATCTTCCAATAATCTTTTATCCGATTTAAGGGAAAGTTTTTGATTGTGTAGGAGTTGCATATAAAAATGCAACAAACAGGAAATCGCAATACCAATAATTAAAACGGTATAATCGACAAATCTAAATTTGGTATGATAATAATTCGCTGCAGGAAATAATTGTATGGACCACTGTCGGTTAGCGACATTAATTGATTCTGTGAATACCATTGATGAATCATCTATATTATCATGGGGCGTTTTGTTTGTATTTGAAGCGGATTGCGTGCGTGATTTATGAAAATGCAATGTCTCGGAACTATTAGGTTCTGTAATATCTCGTATAGTAAAATGCAAGCCGACTGGATGCAAATAACTTAACGAGGATTTAATCAATGAAGGAATATCAAATACCAATACGATCAAACCTCGAATGTTTTTTTCCACTTCCAAATTTAGCAATTGTAAATTTGTGTGTTTGTATACTGGGGTGTATATTAAAAAACCTTGAGAATTTGATTTATCCTGCACCAAATTAATGCCCCCAGTGGAACTCATCACATTATTGTTTTTAGCAATATCTAATGCATGTTTCCTTATGGGATTGCTCGCCAAATCATATCCCACCGCTTTCTCATTCCCATTTAATGGCTCCAGATAATACACAGGATAATATACATCTCGCGATTTCGCCCGCACCAATTCTGAATTACTATTACGTTCAGTAATTTGATAATTAGGAAAAAGCGTCGCAGCATTCGCTTCAAATTCATGTCGCTTTTCGTCATTGACACGAGGTATCCATTCAATCGCTTTAATATAAGGAATTTCATCTAAAATGAGGGTAGCAAAATTTGAAAACTGGTTTTGTTTTATCACCTCTGAGGTATAAAAAAAACCAGCAGCAGAACGACTGACCAACATGCTAGATTCAATATTGCGTTTAATCGCCATAACACGGTCATTCGCAGCACGCTCAAATTCAAATTGTGTTTCTTTTACAAACTGCTGATGTAAATAGTTTGCCCCAAAAAACGACGAACAAATGCCGGCGAAAAAAGTTATTAAATTAATGAACGAGAACTGTTTCACTTTACGCAAAATAATTAAGCATATTTGTGGTGCTCAAACTCAGCGATGGACAACGAATAGCCAGACATTCATGTGTTTGATCAATCATTTTCTATAATTGGGTGTAAAATTAATCGAATAAAAGCAAATTTGTCGGATACTATAATTATAGCGCCACGATTGAGCAAATCTATTATCCACAATTCCATATTTTTTATGCAGACAACTTACCAACGTTCATCCCTCGCTTGAAAATCAATTCACTACACACTTTGCATCAGGAATGTAATACCATTACAGAACTACTATGAAATCGATAAAATATTTATTTTTCTTAAGATAAAAAGTTAACAACGATGGCACTATCCTACGGTTTTTTCATGTTAATGGTAATTGTTGTTTGTAGCTTATTGGTTTTCGCTTATAAAAAATTAAAGATAAAGGAAGATCCAAGGATTGATATTCTTGAAGGCTTATTACCCGGTGCAAACTGTGGTGCCTGTGGTTATCCTGGTTGTCATCAATTCGCGAATGCCTTACTTGCCAAACAATCTCAGCCTGGAGAATGTACGGTCAGCGACCAATCTGAGAAAGAAAAAATTGCGCAATTTCTTGGTGTATCATGCATCAACATTGAAAAAAGCATTGCACGTTTAGCCTGCGCTGGCGGAGATAATGTTGCAAACTGGGCGAGTCAATATCAAGGCATAAAACGCTGTAATGATGCCTCAATTGTGTCTGGCGGTGGCAAGGCCTGTAGCTGGGGCTGCCTTGGCATGGGTGATTGTGAATCGGCTTGCCAATTTAATGCGATATCCATGAATCAACAAGGACTCCCCGTCGTCAATGAGTCATTGTGTACCGCTTGTGGTGATTGTGTCACGATATGCCCAAAAGATTTATTTTCCCTTCATAAAAAAAGCCACAAACTTTGGGTAAACTGCAAAAATCAACAACAAGGGGACAACATACTCAATCATTGTAAAGTTGCGTGTACTGCATGCGGAAAATGTGCACTAGATGCGGAAAATAACAGTATAAAAATGGAAAACAATTTGCCCGCGATTGACTATACCAAAACCCAAGTGAGTAATATCGCCATTCAACGCTGCCCGACCGGTGCAATCGTTTGGATTAATGAAAATGGAGAATTTGAAACGGGTTTAAAAACAAACAAAAATTACCCTAGCTCGCATTTCTCACAGGGGTTGCGAGATTATCGCGCAGAGAGTTGATCCCACAAGGGATTTTCTGACTGAGCGGAATACAGACTGTATTTCCGAAGGAAGAAAATTTCTTGTGGGATCAAAGATCAAGTGAGAATCCGCGAACCCTGTGAAAAATGCGGGCTAGCCCGTATTTCTCACAGGATCGTGAGATAATCGCGCAGAGATTTGATCCCACAAGGGATTTTCTGACTGAGCGGAATACAGACTGTATTTCCGAAGGAAGAAAATTTCTTGTGGGATCAAAGATCAAGTGAGAATCCGCGAATCCTGTGGGAAATGCGGGCTAGGTCTCCTGCAGTTGAAAACAATTTATGATAATCTAATTTCTGTAAAAATGATTCATAGCTATAGGGTGCCTCCGAAAATTGATTTAGAGAGATGATGACAAGGCGAAACCAAACGAAAAAGCGCAGTTTACTCGAGTAAATGAGCATTTTGAGTTTGGTTTTAACACAGTCAGCACGCTATAAATCAATTTTCGGAGGTGCCCTATATCTGAGTTGGAATGTAGGTTAAATCAATGCTTAGATCAAATGATTAAATATCCCGGTACTCGCGCTGCTATGGATGGCAACACAGCCGTCATTTCCTGTGAGCAAGAATCCAGTGACGCTGCTGGCGCATTTCCCATAACACCGTCAACTCAAATGGGAGAATATTGGGCAGCCGCCGCAGCCAATGGGCATATCAATATATCAGGACGACCCCTTATTTTTATCGAGCCAGAAGGTGAACACGCTGCAGCCGCTGTCACCGCGGGTTTATCTATGACTGGTTTACGATCAGCAAACTTTTCATCCAGCCAAGGCATCGCGTATATGCACGAATCATTATACGCGGCAGTGGGTAAACGTCTCACTTACGTATTGAATATGGGTTGCAGGGCAATCACCAAAGCCAGTTTAAATGTGCACGCTGGGCACGATGATTATCACTGTATAGACGATACCGGTTTTTTTCAATTGTTTGCAAAAAATGCACAACAGGTAGCTGACTTAAATGTCATTGCGCATCGCATTGCAGAATTAGCACTAAATCCTGGAATTGTTGCACAAGATGGATTTTTAACAACCCATTTAATCGAATCGTTCCTGTTACCTGAACGAGAATTGATAGCAGAATATTTAGGGAAGCCAGACGATATCATCGCTTGCCCAACCGGCGCACAAAAAATATTGTATGGTACAACACGTCGACGTATTCCAGAATTGTGGAGTGTCGACAATCCGGTTATGTCTGGCGTGGTACAAAATCAAGATTCATTCATGCAAACCGTCGCAGCACAACGTCCATTCTTTTTTGATCATATACCAGATTTAATGCAACAAGCATTTTTAGAATTTGAAGCTCTGACGGGCAGACAATATGCGCCGGTGATGCCATACAATATTGACGATGCCGATTACCTTTTAGTTGGCCAAGGTAGTATCGTGTCCAGTGCCGAAGTTGTTGCGGATTATCTTCGGAATACACGGGATTTGAAAATAGGTGTCATCAACCTTGTTTCATTCCGACCTTTTCCAGTCAACTTAATTGGAAAATTTTTAAAAGGTAAAAAAGGCGTAACCGTTCTAGAAAGAGTTGATCAACCACTTGCGTCAGATTTACCCTTAATGCGAGAGATTAGAAGCAGTATTCAAAAAAGCATTGAAAATGGAAAACAATCAGCACCAGATAACAATATTACAAGCTACCAAAGTTTTGCGGATGTGCCGTTACTGTATTCCGGCTGTTTTGGATTGGGTAGCCGAGATTTGCAAGCTGAAGGCATCATCGCTGCGGTTGAAAATATGCTGGAATCTGGCAAACAACAAAAACAATATTATCTCGGCATCGACTTTATTCACGATACTGCATATACACCCAAACAGGATATCCATCAACAAACCATTCTAAACGCTTATCCAAATATACAAAGTCTTGCATTAAAAGGCAGTGAGAACCCTAACTTAATGCCAGAAAATAGTATCAGTATCCGGCTTCACTCAATCGGTGGCTGGGGAGCAATAACCACCGGTAAAAATCTGGCAATGACATTATTTGATTTGCTTGGCTTGCACATTAAGGCCAACCCAAAATACGGCTCAGAGAAAAAAGGCCAACCAACAACATATTACCTATCAGCTGCACCTGAACCCATTCGCATGAATTGCGAAACCATTTTTGTTGATGTTGTATTATCACCGGACCCCAACGTTTTTAATCACACAAACGCATTATTAGGATTGAAAGATAACGGCGTTTTCATTATTCAGAGTGATCTAAAAAATGACACAAACGTCTGGCAATCTATTCCCACCATCTATCAAAAAATCATCATTGAAAAACAAATAAAATTGTTTTATTTGGATGCATTTAGCATTGCACGAGATGAAGCGACAGATCCCGATCTCCAATTACGCATGCAGGGCATTGCGTTTCAAGGCGCCCTATTTGCAGCAACGCCAATTATTGAAAATGCCGGCTTAAACGAAGAACAATTAATTGTGGCGATTCAAAAACAGTTACAACACAAGTTTGGTGAAAAAGGCGCAAGAGTCGTTGAGGACAATGTCAGGGTTGTTAAACGCGGTTTTGATGAACTGAATGAAGTCCAAAAATCAATAATTAACACTGTTTCAGATGAAAAAAAAGCAACACGACACGAACCCGCTATCCCCATTATGTTAAAACGCTTTCCTCAAGGTAAATCTGCCATCACTGATGTACACCGATTTTGGGAAGAAACTGGCAGTTTTTATGCCCGCGGTATGGCGAATGCCAATTTAGCAGATCCCTTTATGAGCTTGGGTACCATGCCCGCAGTCTCTGCTGTTTTTCGCGATATGACAGGAATCCGTTTTCATCATCCTCAATGGATTGCAGAAAATTGTACAGCTTGTGGAAACTGTTATACCGTTTGTCCTGATACCGCAATGCCTGGATTGGTCAGCAGCATCAGTGACATATTTACTACCATTGGCAAACAAGCGAAAAAACAATCGTCAGAACTTCACTATTTACCCAAAGCAATCCGACAAATTGAAAAACTACTGCATGACTTACTTAACCAGTCTGATGAATCGAATTCCGTTAGACTGCTATTAGATGCTGCGATAGAAAGTATTCAGCAAGATTTTTACGAAAACAACGCTGATACGAAAACCATAAATAATGAATTTTCTTTGTTACGGAACGTAATAGGCGACTTTCAATTTTCCATTACGCGTCCCTATTTCACCTTACAAGAAAGAAAATCACCTGGTTCGGGCGGCTTGTTCAACATTACGATAAACCCATATACCTGCAAAGGCTGCCAGGAATGTGTCACAGTTTGCAAAGATGATGCATTAAAAACGGTTCCACAAACACCGACTAGTGTCAGCAACCTTAAAAAGAATTGGAATTTCTGGCTCGATCTCCCCACAACACCGAAAAATTATATTCGTATAAATGATTTTGAAGAACGCATTGGTGTACTCGACAATATTTTATTGAACAAAAATACCTATCTTCACTTAAACAGTGGCGATGGCGCCTGCATGGGCTGTAGTGAAAAAACGGTAATCCACTTATTTATATCAACCGTTGAAACACTGATGACCGCAAGAGTGGAAAAACATTTAGCGTATATTGAGGATTTAATCGAGCGCCTGGAAAATCACATAAAGACCAAATTGGTTAGTGAAATCGATATAAATGACACAGAATTGTTAATCCAGTTTAATACAAAAACAGAACAAGATAATATTACCCTGGCCGACTTAGCAAAAGAAATTGAAAACAAACACCACACACAACCCATAGATCGGCAGTGGTTGCGTTACTCAACCGAGCTGGTAAAAAAACTCAAACATTTATACTGGTGTTATACAGACAATACATCTGGTATGGGTCGAAGCAAAATGGGTTTCGTAAATGCAACCGGTTGCTCTTCGGTTTGGGGTAGCACCTTTCCTTTTAATCCTTATCCTTTCCCATGGTCAAACCATTTATTTCAAGATAGTCCATCAATGGCAATGGGCATATTTGAAGGCCACATGTCTAAAATGGCGGATGGCTTTAAAACGATTCGACGCGCGGAACTGGAAATCTCAGGACATTACAACCCAGCAGAACATGATAATTTTTTCACATATTTTAGTTGGTCCGACTTCACCGACGAAGAATTTAATCTTTGCCCACCCGTCGTTGTCGTTGGTGGTGACGGTGCAATGTATGATATTGGGTTTCAAAATTTGTCACGGGCCATGATGTCCGGCAAACCTTTGAAAATGGTGGTATTGGATACACAAGTCTATTCCAATACTGGCGGTCAGGCTTGCACGTCTGGTTTTCAGGGGCAAGTGTCAGATATGGCGCCATTTGGCAAAGTCAAACCGGGCAAGCAGGAAATTCGCAAAGAAATCGGCTTAGTCGCCATGGCCCATCGCACAACGTATGTCATGCAAAGTACTATTGCGTATCCTAGCCACATGATTGAAGGATTTGTGGAAGGATTGTTAACAAAACGTCCTGCATTATTTAATTGTTATACCGCCTGCCAACCAGAACATGGCATTGCCGACGATGCCGGTCATATGCAAGCAAAATTGGCCACTGAATCCCGCGCCTATCCACTATATAAATACAACCCAGATTTAGGGAAGATTCCAAGCCAATGTTTTGATCTATCATCTAATCCTGGGCCAAATCAAGACTGGCCGGAATACACATTGAATTACATTGAAAATGGATTAAATAAGTCAATCACATTACCAATGACCTTTGCAGACTTTGCCATGACAGAAGGTCGATTCCGAAAACATTTCCGTACTGCACCACCGGATACCTGGCATGAAGACATGCTACCACTAGCCGATTTTATTCAATTAGAACTTGAAACCAGAAAAGAAAAATATCCATTCATATGGACGGTGAACAAAAAAAACCAACTAAGTCGTCTGATAGTGAGTGAAACCATGGTTAACTCCACAATAGATAGGCAAGACTTTTGGCGAATGTTAAATGATTTAAAAAATACTAAACAGGACCTCATCTCCCAATCTCAAATTGAAGATAAAATCAGAAATGAATTATTGGATAAATTCAATTCTGAAATGAGACACATGTTAGGAGGCAACGATGCAAAACAACCTAAAAATAACAGCATAAGCGAAAATAAAAAACAAATCACAGACAACACAACATTGCCACAAACCGACTATGTCGCACCCTGGATTGATAGCCAAGAGTGTACTAGCTGTGATGAATGCACTCAATTAAATTCGACTATATTTGCCTATGATGATAACAAACATGCCTATATAAAAAATCCACTAGGGGGTCCTTATAGTGATTTAGTAAAAGCTGCGGAAAAATGTTCGGCGCAAATCATTCATCCTGGTTTACCCAATAATAAAAATGATGCCGATATGGTAAAATGGGTAAAACGTGCTGCGCCTTATAATGATTAAACTTGTGTTGTTACACTATTCCGTTAGTTTACGATGATGCTTGGTAACTTATTCACAACATCACACCATAAAACCTTTGATAAAGGTATTCACACAGCGGATCATAAATCAGAAACCAATAATAAAAAAATACAGCAGTTTCCTTTTGCGCCGTTAATGATCATTCCGCTGAATCAGCACATTGGCAAACCAGCCATTCCAATCGTACAAATTGATCAAGAAGTTGAACGCGGCGAAGTCATTGCCAAAGCCGATGGATGGGTTTCTTCGCCGATTCACTCTCCTGCTAGTGGAAAGATTAAAAAAATCGACCTGGTTCCTCATATTTCAGGCAATTTAGTCAATGGTATCTACATTCAAACCTTTCCAGCCTCAACACAAGAAAGTTTGGAAACAAAAGGATTTAGGCCTGATGATTCTGCTGAAAAGCTACTTCAGGCGATACAATCCGCGGGTATCGTGGGATTAGGTGGCGCTGCTTTTCCAACACACTGCAAACTCAAAACTCCACCTGATATAAAGGTAAACACGCTTTTAATTAACGGAGCCGAATGTGAGCCCTATTTAACGACTGACCATCGCGTCATGCTGGAACAAACAAATGACATTTTCATGGGCATTCGTTATTTACAAAAAATCACATCGGCCAAAAATATCGTTATTGGTATCGAAGACAATAAAAAAGATGCCGCAGAAAAATTATTGGACAGCAAACCAGACGATTTGGCCATAAAGGTTGAGTTAGTTGCGGTTAAATATCCACAAGGTGCTGAAAAAATCTTGATTAAAGCGCTGCTCAAACGAGACATACCTGCAAACAAACATTCCAGTGATTTTGGTATCGTTGGCGTTAATGTGGCAACGACGGCAGAAATTGGTCGATTGCTACCAATAGGTCGCGGCATCCAAGAAAGGGTAATCACCATCGCTGGACCAGGCATAATTAATAAAGGAAACTATCGAATACCCATTGGCACACCATTGGATTTTATTCTGGAATCGGTGGGAGTTTCAGAAAACATGAATCAACTATTTTTTGGTGGACCTATGATGGGACAAGCCGCCCCAAACTTGCAGGTACCGGTGATGAAAGGCACATCGGGGATTATTGCATTTACAGAAAACAACAAAAGCTCGCTAAAATCGAAACCCCTACCCTGCATTCATTGTGGTGCCTGTGTTCAACACTGCCCAATGTTTTTAAATCCATCGACATTGGGTTTATTATCGCAAAACCAGGAGTATCAAACCATGCTAGAAAAATACCATTTAAAAGATTGTTTTGAATGTGGCGTTTGCAGTTATGTTTGCCCTTCCCACATTCCATTAGTTCAGTATTTTCGTACTGCGAAAACATTGGCGAAAAAATTGAGTAAAACTTAAAACATCTATTTTATAGTAGATAAGGTAGGTTATGAATTTAACAGATATGATACATGTCAGGCGCCATCTAAAAGATAATTTTTCACAACACGCTGTAAATACATCCATGTACGCTTCACGACAGCATCCCTGCTGTCGAGAGTTGTGAAAAATTAACTTTTAGATGGCGCCTTTAGTAAATTGTTTTACATTGCTGATCGTTGAACATTTATGAAAGAAAAAAAACTGACAATTGAAACAACACCACACATTCATAGTGGAAACAGTGTGCAGAAAATCATGGGGCATGTCATATTGGCATTGTTACCAATTTGTATTTTTGCCGTATATTCATTTGGATTAAGTGCGCTACTCATTTTATTAGTTTCAGTTTCCAGTTGTTGGCTTACTGAAAATTTACTGTCAAAATTCTTAAACGACAATCAAACATCAAATGATTTATCAGTCATTATCACAGGAATTTTGCTCGGCTTAACTTTCCCACCCGCCTTACCATTATGGATGGTATGCCTTGGGGGGATTTTCTCTGTTACAGTGGGAAAGTTTTTATTTGGTGGCTTGGGATTTAATCCATTTAATCCTGCGCTTGTGGGTCGTGCGTTTTTACAAGCTGCATTTCCCAACGCCATGAGCAACTGGTCGCCTGCATTTTCAGTTGATCGATTTACCAGTATTCCGTCGTCAACTTTTACCTTTCCTTTTTTAACACCGGAATATGATCAACTTAGCTCAGCGACACCCCTGGCAGTCTATAAGTTTTCTAATCAACTAAGCAATGAAATGGATTTATTTCTTGGATTGAACAACGGTTCAATTGGTGAAACAAGTAGCCTACTCATATTAATCTGTGGCGCATATTTAATTTTTCGTGGCATGATTAATTGGCGAATTCCAGCTGGCATATTTGGCATCACCATATTATTGTCCACAAGTTTGCCCTTATTAGACCTTGCGTCAGCACCGAACGGTTTTTTTATGCTGTTTTCCGGTGGATTAATGTTAGGCGCAATGTTCATGGCGACGGACCCGGTAGCCTCGCCAATAACAAATTTGGGCTGTTTAATATATGGCGTATTAATTGGTACACTTATTTTTGTCATTCGAATTTGGGGTGGTATGCCAGAAGGCGTCATGTATGCGATATTAATATCCAATGCAGTCTCACCGCACATTGACGCATGGATTCAACCATCCCCATTTGGACGAAAACGTGTTTGATAAACTCAGTTTACAAATGTTTCGTAGCGTTATTGTCATATGCGGTATATGTGGTTTAGTGATCGTGATTGTTTTCGAGTTGACCAAACCGGCTATTATAAAAAATCAGCAAAATGCGTTAAACAAAGCAGTATTCACCGTCATACCACAAACAAAAACGAAACAAGCTTGGTCTATAACTGAAACCAATACACTTGAAGAATCACGTCATTCCACAAACCAATCTAATTTAATTTATGCCAGCTATGATGAAAATAATCGATTACTCGGATTTGCAATTAGTGCGCAAGGAATGGGATATCAAGATACCATTCACGTCTTATATGCCTATGATGCAGAGCGACAAATTATTTCAGGTTTCACGGTTTTGCAAAATCGAGAAACGCCCGGACTGGGAAGTAAAATAGCATCAAACCATCGCTTTTTAGAAAACTTCAATCAACTAGATGTTCAATTGAATAAGATAAAAAATACTTTATTACACAATATTGAAGTGGTTAGCACAGGAAACAAAAAGGCCCCTTATCAAATTGATGCTATTTCCGGTGCGACCGTTTCCAGTTTTGCTGTTGCTGAAATCGTACAGAAAAGTATTTCCCATTGGGCTCCGGTTATTCAATCCAATATAAAGCGGTTTTAATATGCCTAAAAATATTCAAACAATTACGATTGCCGAAGAAACCCATTCTCATTCAGATGAATTTATAAAAGGCCTGTGGAAAAATAACCCGATTCTCATTCAAGTACTTGGTATGTGCCCTGCCCTTGCCGTAAGCAATTCTGCCATCAATGCGTTAGTTATGGGTTTAGCCACACTTTTTGTTTTACTCATGTCAAATTGTTTAGTATCCAGTTTGCGTTTTGTCATACCACGGCAAGTTCGAATCGCATGTTATATCGCAATAATTGCAACATTTGTTACCTCTGTAGATTACATAATCCAAGCTATCAGTTTGGAATTACATAATGCCTTGGGTGCCTTCATTTCACTAATCGTCGTTAATTGTTTAATCTTAGGAAGAGCGGAGGCCTTTGCGAGCAAACAATCCATAAGCAAATCTGTAATGGATGCGTTGGGCATGGGAATGGGTTTTACCCTCGCGTTGTTGACATTGGGCATTTTTAGGGAATTATTAGGTAATGGCAGTTTGTTTGGCATTCAAATTTTGCCGGATCAATTCGAACCCTGGGTTATCATGTTGTTACCCAGCGGTGGTTTTTTCACTTTGGGCTTTATGCTAATCATCATTACGATTTTTCAAAAAAGGCGTAAAACTAATGACTGATGCTAACCTTTGGTCAATATTCATCAATGCATGCTTGGTCAACAATTTTGTTCTTGCGTATTTCCTGGGAATTTGTCCTTTTATGGGTGTATCGGGCAAACTATCCACCGCGTTACGAATGGGGCTTGCAGTAACAAGTGTGATGTTTATAACATCCATTTGCAGTTATGGCTTGAATCATATTTTAATTTGGTTGGATGCACCGTATTTACGATTAATTTCTTATATCATTGTCATCGCAACGACTGTTCAAATCATTGAGATGTTAATTAAAAAATACAGCGAGACTTTATTTCGCACGCTTGGCATATTTTTACCACTGATCACCACAAACTGCGCAATACTGGGCCTTGCCCTTTTCCAATCAAATAGAGAATATGCATTTACGCAATCCATTGTTTTCGCTCTTGGCGCAGGCCTTGGTTTTACCTTAGCCTTGATTTTAATGGCCGGCATCAGAGAAAAACTTCGCTTTTCTACCGTTCCAGAAATATCACAAGGCACTGCAATCAATTTAATCATTGCCGGTATACTATCGTTGAGTTTTATGGGTTTCGCTGGACTAGGCAATTAAGGATATCACTATGCACATACATGATTATGATTTTTCCAATCGACACCAAGCAAAAGTATTGAACAATACGCCATTAACCAGTAATGAATCAGCAGAGGAAATTAGAGAAATAACGTTGGAAATACAAGATAAAAAATTTGATGTTGCCATTGGTCAAAGCATTGCTGTCGTAATTAAAGGTCCCCATGAATTTGGACAAGCACATCATATTCGACTTTATTCCATTTCTGGCAAAATCACATCCCCAACCACATCACTGCCTGTTATAGAACTTTGTATTAAGCGAATTCATTATATCGATGATTACAGTGGTGAAATTCATCAGGGTGTTGCATCGAATTACATGTGTGATTTAAGCAAAAACGACATCATTGAAATTTCTGGGCCGTTTGGAATTCCATTCCACGTTCCTGAAGACAAAACAAGTAATTTTGTTTTGATCGGACTAGGTACCGGAATTGCGCCGTTTCGCGCGTTTGTGAAACATCTATATCAAGATATCGGGGATTGGTCCGGGGAAGTGCGTTTATATTATGGTGCTCGCAGTGGACTTGAAACCGTCTACCTCAACGATGAAAGAGATGACTTTTCACAATATTATGACAAAAACACATTTGAAGCATTTAAAGCATTAAGTCCGCGTCCAGCATGGAATGATCCCATTGCATTTGACCAATTATTGTCACACCATCAACAGCGGGTATGGGATTTGATCAATAACAAAAAAACCTATGTGTATATCGCCGGTTTTCAAAACATTGAAGAAAAACTTGAAAAAAGTTTTATAAAAATGGCAGGTGGCGAAAATATTTGGCAATCATTAAAATCAGATATGATAAAAGAAAAACGTTGGATTGAATTATTATATCAATAGTCACAACGCCATCATTTTTATTTGCCTTATTTTGTATTTTTGAAAACTTAACTTTATATTGTTTCACAAAAATCACGAACCTACGTGTGAAGTACATTACATAAAATAGTTATTTTTTATATTTCACTTAATTTTCTTTTTTTTCATAATATTTTGTCAACGCAAACCTATCTTCATCGTTAGTCCTGAAGAGTGCTAATGAATTCTTAATAATTATTTCAATTGGCATTTCATAAATGTTCTGATAACTACGATAAATCGGTTTCAGAAAACCAAACAATTTAACTAAAAGGAACGATACAATGAAAACTAGGAAGCAAACTATTTCTACTGTGAAAAAAGGTCTTTTTATCAATCGAAATTTTTTAATCGGTTTTTCGATGATGAGCTTGATGATTCCATTCACTTCGAATGCCACTGAGTTCACCGGTAATATATCATTTGATTTAGAAGCTGAAGTCAATCCCATGTTTATCCCATATGACTCAAAAACCTATGTGGGAATAAACTGTGAAGCACAAGCAGTAGCTGAAATAGACAAATACTTAAATGTTGGATTTGACATGGCAAACGCTGACACAGGTAAACGCACGGTAGTGTGTCCTGTGGTTCGTAACAATACAGCCAATACTAATGGAACGCATTCTGTCTATGTTAATGTCTATAATCCGCCAAATAAAACTAGCGAGTGCTCTTTGTTTAGTTTTGATAAATTTAACGTTGTTATCGATTCTGACACTGCATCGACATCATTTTCAGGGAATAGAACGTTAAGTCTTGATGTGGATGTCAGCTTAGAAAGTGGTACCTATGGAATTACCTGCTATATTCCAAATACCGCAGCGGTAAGAAGTTATGAAGTTCGTGAGTTTTTATCAACGGATGATAGAAGTTAGCCTTTAATTAAACAGGCAACCAACAACGCCTGAGGATGCCTCAGGCGTTGTTGTAGTTTAATTATAGTTAAGAATATAGACATAGCTTTGAAAATAGGTTAAAACACAAAAAGTTAACATCAAGCGACAAATTATAATAATAATCTCTAACATTTCGAAAGTTTTTGCCGATCAAGTAAATTGGGGAAACAATATTATCCATAATGGATATCTGATTAGGACAATGAATGGAAACAGCAAACATCCTCGGATCACTAGCAGGCGCATTAACGACAATTGCGTTTATACCACAAGTGTTAAAAACTTGGAGCAGCCGATCAGCCAAAGATATTTCCATTGGCATGTTTTTGATTTTTACCCTTGGGGTTATATTCTGGCTAAGCTATGGATTGTTTATTGATGCATGGCCTATCATCATTGCAAACACCATTACCTTGATACTATCACTGTCGATTATTTTTATGAAAATCCGTTTTCATCGTTAATATTTTCACAATTATACTTTATTCAATAACATCATAAAGTATCGGTTTTACCAATCCTAATTCCCGATAGTTTAATCTATCGTTCTCTCAACAACACCAATGCTATTATCAAAAGGATCTCGGAAGCTAAAATCTCTGTCACCCCAAGGTTGCAATGTTAGTTCCTGCTCAAATTTAAGGCCTTTATCTTTTAAATAATTGTAATAGGAATCGATATCTTTGATTATGAATACCATACCTCTCCCGCCACCCGGTTCGCCATTTCCTTTGTGCTCAGATAAAAAAGCATAGAGCGACCCCTTACTAATCCCCATATAAACAGGAAAGCCAGGCTCATGTCTCCATTCAAATTCAATTTTAAAACCCAGTATTCCACAATAAAATTCCACCGCTTCTTGATAATCAAGAATTCTTATTACTGGCACTGCTTTATCCATTATTCTTTTCCCATATTAATTATATGATAGTAAATTCTAGTTTTTATTTGATATTGAAATATAGCGACTAACATTTGTAGTGAGTGCCACAGAGCACCGTCAATCCGAATGAGCGTTAGCCTCTGGTTCTAGCTTTATCAATCCTGCTGCAGTTTCCATATCTAAATTCTTAGTGCAGCCTATGATTCACATCAGATAGCCGCAAAAGGAATGCAAAGAGGTGAAGCTCCCCCTCATGTCTATGACAATCCGTTATACACTATCGTTATGCGAATTTATCATTCTTCGCCACAATAAATATTGAATCACCTTCTTCAAGCTCCTTGTAACTGACCGTTTCGAGAATAGTAAAGTATTTAGAAACCATCGTAAGTAACTCATCTTTGTCATAAAAGACAAACAACATATCTTCCATAGTAAATTCTTTGTCACCCAACCAAAATGTATGTGCGAAAAGACCACCCTCTTTAATCACCTGCTGCTGTCGTTTTAAAGACTTATCAAGCTGATCTCTCTTTAGGTGGTGTAACACTTTATTTGAGAACAGGCAGTCATACACTTCATTTGTATCAATAGAGACAGCGTCGAGCTTTAAAAACGGAATATTCACGAACTTATTTGTGCACCGAGAAATAAACTCATCAGACATATCAGATCCGGTAACGCTGAAATTAATCCTGAAATGCGCTATATCGTTTCCCGGACCACTGCCAAGTTCTAATATGGAGGAGCCTTTTTCAAGGTGCTTCTCTAGAACATCATATAACTCTGCGCCGCTATACCCCTCGCACATCTTCTCGTATTCATCTACTTTTACTGGATCGTTATAAAAATTCAATTTCGCTCTTCACCTTAAAATTTATTGGGACACCCGTGTTACTTTTATCAAATAGGACATTCCTCAACCTCACAATATGGCTGTCCTGCTTATAATGCGAATATAACGGATCATGCTACTCGCAAAATCTATCCTTATTCTTTATGCACGTTATGCTCATGATCATCGGTTACTGTAATTACTGTAAATGCTTTGAATCTATGTAACGCGAATTGAGAATGACAGTTAACACAGCTTTCACTTAGTTTTGAAATATAAAAACCGACTAATTCAGGTTTTTTATTTTTAGCTGCATACAACGCCTGCATCAGTGGTTGGTATAAGTGTGGCTTGACTAAACTGGCGACAAGCAAAACCAAGCCATGCTTTCGGCAAACCAGTTAGTTTTTTAACGCCTAAATCTCCCATACGGATTACTAGAAGAACTCGCTGGTTTTATACTATTTTGCCATTTGCAATTTCGCACTTGCCGGTCTTCTCCACGTCTTATATTAAATTTTCTATTTTCTTTCCGATCATTAAGACTATACATTAATTCTATGCTGCTTACATACTCCTCTGCAGAATTATTCTCTGTATTCAGCAATACCCACTTAGTAATTGAGAATCCTGGAGGAACTAAAATATTACTATTTAGAATATGATTGGTAGGAAAAATACTGCCATCAAAATCTGCAATTATTTTATTAATACCTTTAATCGTAATACCACCAGCAGCAGAAATTACGCTTAGCTTACCTAAAGCATTTATGTTGCTATTGTTGCTTTGCATCGCAGCACTACCTAAAACACCAAGTGCGCCCAAGAATAATGACGTTTTTATGTTTGACCTTTCTCGTTCCAATTGAAATGCACTATGCCACGCGGACAGTGCCCTTCCAGCGACTAACGAAACTGTGCTATTCAATTCGTCAGATTGAAATCCAATCGTAACATCGTTTAACTCGAACCATTTGTTAGTATTATTTCTAAATTCAAATTGTAGCATTGCAAAATATTCGCTGCACGTTCCTTCCACATAATCAACACTAATTTCTATATTATCCTCTGATTGTGCTAAAGATGAAAAAGATAATGATAAAAAAATAGTTGCTATTATTGCTTTTAACTTCACTTTAATCTCCCGGCTAATTATTTTATTTGCTAATCATTTTTTTTATTCCAACACGCTACCATAAGTTTACACTGTAAAATTCTCAACACAATAGTCAATAAACACGCGAGAGATTCGTGACACGCTTTTGCGACTCGGATAGACGAGATTGACTTGTTGTTCGGTCATTGGATACTCAGGTAGTAGCTCGACTAACTCACCCGTTTCTATGTATTTCTTACAAAAAAATGGCGGTAACTCAGTAATACATTTTCCATTAAGCGCCAAATAACGCATGTGCAAATAGTCGTTCGCTCGTAAAAAAGGATTAATCGTCAGGTTTTCGTTACCCAAAGTCCATACGATGACATCATTTTTCTGACTCCATGCCGCGCAATTGATTGAAAGCAAATCTTGTGGAAATTGAATTGATACGTTCCTTAGAAATTCAGGTGATGCAACCAGTCGATGAGAATAGGTCTTCAGTAATCTGGCAACCGCTGACTGGCTAGCTACATCACCAATGCGTAACGCAACATCAATCCCATCTTCAATGAAGTCCAATCGCCTTTCACTGACAAATAGATCGATGTCAATATTGGTGTGCAATGCTTGAAAGTTATCTAGCAGTCTCCACATCGGCTCAAAACTTGGCGACATGGAAAAACGCAATCGACCTCTTAAGTCGTGTTCTTTTTCCGAAAGTGCGAGCAGCCCCGCATCCATTTCTTCCACACCTCGGGATACGAATTCATAGAGTGTGGCGCCTGCTTCGGTCAGGCGGAGTTTTCGCGTAGAACGTTCCAGTAATCGCACATCCAATGACGCCTCAAGTTCAGCAACTCTTCGGCTCACCGTCGCAACCGGTATTCCCATTAATTTGGCAGCACTCGAGAAACTGCCCTTAACAACCACATTAACAAATATTCGTGCCGAATTTAAATCCACGCGCTAATTCCTTTGAATTATGGCGAATATCTAAATTAACGATTATATTTCCATATATGAGAAAGTAATTCAATAAATCACTATCTAATTATTATTATTGTTGTGAATTAGACTTGTTTCCAACGTTAACCAACCTAGGAGACAAGAACTATGAAATCAATACTGATTATTTTGATGTTTGGAATGCTAGCTAGCCCTATCACGCAAGCAGATGCTAATAACAAAGAAATTCAAGGAGTTATCTCAAACTACGAGGCTGCGCTTAATACCAGTAATACGAACGGTGTATTGAAACTGTACGGGAAAACCCCAACCTTCATGCCGCAACATGCACCAGCACAGGAGGGACGCGCTGCAGTTAAACAGGCATATGACAATGTATTTAGCACCATCAAACTCGACATCAAATTCACCACCCATGGCGTGGAAGTGCTTGGGGATACCGCCTGGGCACGCACCAGCAGCGCTGGCAAAACCAGGATTCTTGCAAACAATGTTGTGATCAACGAAGGCAACAACGAACTATTCATTTTCAAAAAGGAAAACGGTGATTGGAAAATTCATCAATACCTATTTTCAACTAATCAACCCCGGCAGTAATCATCACAAAGTGAAAACCATAATACCTGAAGATGGTAACAACGCGCTTGAAATTGTCGGTGCAACAACGGTAAAGGACACACTCAAGTGCACTCGACTCTTTATACGTAGATAGTCAGGATAGGCTTTTAAATTGTAAACCGAAATAATCATTTTCATAAAATCCTATAATTCGAAATTAGATTCGACATCACTGGGCAGTTACCTGAATGTTTTAAATCAAATTCACCCAAACCAATAAACTACATAAATATGAAAACCCAGCAAACCCATCGCTAAGGCTGCCGATAAAACGTGAATAATCAGCCAAGAATTGATTGCAACTTTATGACGTATACCCCAGGTGTATGGCGTTAACAACCCACTCAACACAGTTAATAGATAACTAACGGATAATGCAGCTTGTAATGCATACCCTAATTCCATGGCATGTAAATACAAAACCATTGGAGAAATAGCACCATAAAATCGATGTGAATATAGTATTTGGCGCATCTGTCCTGAAATTTTCATACTACGATTAATGTACAATCGCCATTGATTAAGCAGCAAAGATAAAAAAACAATCCCCGACATTTGTTTATAAACAAAATTTTCCTGTAATTGATATAAAGGCTCAAAACGTAAATCAGTGGACGCTTGTATTAAAAATAGTACAAGCAAGGTTATTCCCACATAAATGTGTAAATTGCTTTGCACTCCTTTTGAAGAAGTCGCAATAGTTTTGGCTTGAATGACTATCTGGCTCATGATTTCCTACATCCTAATATTGGGTTATTCATTACTGGCAAGTGAAATAGAACTATTCGTATTTGATAATTTGGCGATGGCTCGTAATGTATATACTGCATTGAGACTCTGAACTTTTTTCATAAATTGCTTAAGTTCAGGCACAAAATATCCCTCAGAGGGCCATCGTTGACCAATCGCTGGCGGGTTTGGCAAATTTTTAAATTCTGCCAATAACTGCAAATATGCGTCGTTGACTGACTTGTTTAGTGCAGCTAACATTGAAAACAGCTCCTCGTAACTCACACTCTTTAGAGGGGAAGTCCAAGTGGTAGCGCCCATAATATCACCTGATTTCCAATCTGTTTTTGGGCTATCTTTATGTTCGTTGTGGCACTTTACACAGGGTTTAGCAACCGCAACATCTGGAACCATGTAAACAAAACGCTGTATATCTTCCGCATAAGTAAAAACAGGATTATTATTCTGTTTCATTTTTTTGAAACTAAACAATTGTTCGCCTTCAAGGAGGTTTGATTTACTAATTGCATAATCTGATGCCAAATACAGACCCAAAGGAATTTCACTATCCTCTAATGAGTGAGCGATTAGCCTAAGAAATTGAGCCGGTAAAGGCCCAGCTATGACGTTCTCATCTTCCCAATCTTCGCGAAAATGCAGACCGCGTTTTGAACCTGCCCCCACGATATCTCGTGTATACATTTTTCGTATGCGCGCATGCTCATCATCCACAATTTTTAGCGCAACTTGAATTGGAATGGTAGTACTTAATTTAACCTCTGATTTTAATGGGGGTGGCGCCGAAACGAATAAATATATTCCAGCTAATACAAAAATACAGAATAGAATATAGGATTTATTTTGTTTCATCTTTTAGATCCTTTTTCGCTTTATATTTCTTTGGTAATGGATAAGGTGAGTCACCCTGCTGAAAATAACTTATGATTTTGTCATCTTTTATACGTTCCTCAATCTTTTTGGGTATGCGCAAGGAATGATTCCCATGATAATCATGGCAACCTAAACAAGTTTTCCATTGATTTTTTTTCGCCAATGCCTTGTGTGATATATCTAGAGGATCACGCTTGAGGGAGATTTTTTTATGACAAACCTTACATTCTTCAGGTGCCAGGTTAACACGATTTGCTTGATGCTCCCTATGACATGAAACACAATACTGTGGAGACAGCTTTTGCCGTACTTCTCGAAAGCGCGGTTCCATAAATCGATAAACAGGGTGATTGTCTTTGGGTCGTCTATGACATTCCAAACACGCTTTATTACCAACGGTTTTATGGCCAAAATCGATCGAATCTGTGCGAGTACCAACCCAATATTGGACCTTTGCTTGTAGCTGTTGCCTAGTCGTGCCAGATGTTTTTTGATGACAGGATTCACAAGACAGTTTTTCATGACCTGGAATCATACCACCTGGTGCAAGCAACCATTCACCGGCAGGACTCAATGTGACAAACAACATTGCAGCAACGAGAAAAACTGCCAAATTTATGCCTATACGTTGTCGCCCTCGAACTGAAAGTTTGATTGACATTTTTTCACTCTCAAACTGAATTATTCGGAAACGCTTTTTCAACACGAGATAGCGTTTCATTTACAAATTCTCGAACAGATGAATCATCACTAGTCGAGGCTTTTATGAGGTAATCCATTGCCTTATATTTTATAAGATCTTCAGGACTAAACAGCCCAATCCCAGCTGCTGCATATTGCTGAACAAGTTTGTCGGTATCAAATAATGCGTGCATTAGTACAGGTATCGATTTCTTGGGAAGACTATTAATTCTACCAATTGCTGCTATGACCACTCTCCGAATTGACTTATTATCAACAGTACTCAAATTTATTAGATCATCTAATTCCTTAATCGAATTTTTGCCCTCACCGCCTACTTGAAATATGTAGTCAACAAGCAATGCTTCGTCACTCATTTTGTCACTAATTTGGTAATTGTTATAAATCTGTCTTAAGTAACTGATATCTTCATTTTTATGGATTTGAGTTGGATTCGGTTTTTCGATTATCTTTTCCATGACTTATTGACGCTCCTTTACGTTAATTAGACATTTACTATATTGATCAACAATAAATAATGACCAGCAATATTTAATATATGATCGAAATAATTAGATGGACAATGATTTTTTTGAGATGAAGATCAAACGAAATTTTATTAAAGAAAGTGGCATTTAATATATTCCTTCAAGTTGACGTCGAACCATTTACAAAATCGTGAAACACTATTGTTGAAACGAGGGAAATTTCAAATTGAAATAGAATACTCGTTGGAGACTTACAAATTGTTTACAAAATTGAAAGTGAAAATATCTGATGTTGTGATCGAGGAGGTATGGTATAGACTACACATTAACAATTAAATCTAAGCATCGTCTAATATATGATCTTTGTTAGACATTAAATTGAAGACTAAAGGTACCATATATTTTGCAGTTGGATTCTAGGGTGACCCCTTATCGTCTTTTTTCACTTCTTTGCACGTAGAAACATATTGTAATTTTTCCACAATAAATTGATGAGTCAACGCCCAAAGTCGGTATTACAGCGGGTTTTGAGTTAAACCAAGTGTTACGACTGTTATCAATCAATTACTTACTTACTTATGGATTGAAAAAAGTTGTTTTTGGGAGATTTAAGATTGAGTTGTTGAGGTCGAGCTAGCTCATTCAATATATCTCCTAAATACTTTCTAATCGATCCGTAAATATGTTTTTTACGTTTCTTGGGAATAAATACTATATGGTACTTACAATCCCACCGCGTATGAGACAGACTCATATAATCTCGCATAGGTTTACTTCCTTTTTCATGGTCGATAGCTGAAAGTACTTGTTACCGTTGTCTCGGTAAAACCTATGCGAGTCACCCCAGCAGAGCTGGGGTTTACTCAATTTAATTAGACTACCCATTTTTTTACTGAGGAAACTCTTGATCAATATACGATTCACTTTCGCTATAAATACTTGAAGCACTCAACAAAGGGTTAATATCACTACTCAACTCTTTTTCCTCTAAAATTATTTCAATTATTTCTTCATCAGAATAATTTTCAACATCAAAAACTAATTCTGGAATGGCATCAATTTGTTCCTTCTGTGACGCATTCAATAATTCACTTCTATTATCCTGCTCAGTGGAATCAAATAATTCAGTTTCTGAAAATTCATCCTCAAAAGCTTCTGCATCAGTTTTAAGTATTACATTTTTTGTTACTAGGAACTGCATTTCATCATTTTCTATTTCAAGCGAAGATTGACTACTTAGATTTGAACTGTCAATTGAATGATTTTCAATTGACGTCTCTTCATCAAATTTTTCCCCAATTAGCTTTTGTTGTTTCCCTTTCAAGAAAACAGTCGAATCAGCAAGTTGGGTAGATTTAACAGAATCAACATCCATTAAAATTTCTGTATTTTCATCATTTATCATTTTAGTGGACGTTAATTCTTTTTCCTCGGTATTGATGCCCATATAAAGTGCGAGTGAAACAATGCAGGTCGTACTAAATACGATAGTCGTTATTTTATTCATCTCAATTACTCCTTGTTGCTGATTTAGGTGATATCACTGTGGGATAACGATAATCCCACAGTGATAGATAGATCGTTATTGCCAAGAATTGCCAAATGCTTGATTCAAAAAATCACATTGATCACCGAAAAGATCAGCTGGCCGCTCTGAATTCATAATAATTGACACTTCCACGCGCTCCCCATTTCGTTCAAAATTACCAAAACAGGTATGTAGTTCAGCACCTGAACCCATTCCAATATCCCCTTGATGACCTAATCCAATTCCCCAGTTTTCACCCCACCCTAAAAGCAGACTATTCATTTGTTGCTTCATATTGTTTGAGAGTAACAACTCGGTATATTTTAGGTAAGACAAGGTTCGTGTTAGATCCATAGCAGATAAATGTAATCCCCAGGCACCACAAATATCTACGCCTCTTAACGCATAATCCCCGGAAAGCTGGTTATTCGCAAATTTGTAAACCAAACTAGTGTTGTCATATCCAACGCAATTTCCGTTATCCACTCCAATTGGTTTAAAGACTTTTTCTTGCATGTAAGCAGAATAAAGCAAACCATGGATATCTTTTGTCACAGTTTCAATACCAAATGGCTGTTCGTGCAGGGCAATCGCATTTAATTTAGCTTGCAATTCCTAACACTTTGAGCAGGTAAGCTTCATCCCAGCCAGATTTAAGTCTTTTTGTTTTTATTCCTCGCTTTAATGTCGTTTCTTGTTTCAGTAAAT
>Ga0316207_10000680_pt1 | contig 49976 bp, 81 predicted proteins | sample 6weekpyrite_MG_FD_204943 | JGI IMG/M metagenome (GOLD analysis project Ga0316207, IMG submission 204943) | Microbial mat bacterial communities from mineral coupon in-situ incubated in ocean water Damariscotta River, Maine, United States -... | ecosystem: Environmental > Aquatic > Marine >...
ATAGATGTCATAAAGAAGGTGAAAATGTTAGAATGAATATAGCAGGAATCTTAGCTTCTCTTAAGAAGGAATACCCAGATTCAGTATCAGAAGTTATTATAGAAGAGGCAATTAGTGGAGTATTAGAGGGGGTATGTTTAAATGCGTTTAGTATTTGATATGGAAAGTAATAATCTCCTAGATAATGTAGAACATTGTTGGTGTATAGTGGCTAAGGACATAGATACTGATAAGATGTATTACTTTAAACCAGAAGATATACAACATGGTCTTCTATTCTTACAGAGTTCAGACACACTAATAGGACATAATATAATTAAATTTGACCTACCTGTGTTCAAAAAGTTGCATAATTTTGAGTACACTGGGGAACTTATTGACACTCTTGTTGTCTCAAGATTATTAAATCCTGATAGGCCTAAACCAGAAGGATATATAGGAAAAGCCCCTCATTCTGTAGAGGCATGGGGTGTACGATTCGGACATAAGAAACCAGAACATGAGGATTGGTCTAAGTTTACAGAGGAGATGTTATATAGATGTGAACAGGATGTACTTATTACAGAGAAGATCTTCTATGCATTAGAAGAGGAGAAGAATAAATGATATATTACGCAGTATATGTAGTTATTTTACCACTAGAACCAGTCGTGGAGATTATATGGGTATGAAAAGTAAACAAGAAAAAGCCTTAGAATTACGTGATTTAGTAACAAAATATAATGAAATTAGGGATGAATTAGAGGAGGATGGTTGTAAAGTTACTATAAAAAGTGGAAATTCTGGTAAGTTATTTAATTTAAAAGTATCTAAGACAGTGATATTATAATGGATAATTATGAGGATTGACTGGACCGAATCAACGTATATAGAGATGAGGGTAGCTGAGATTATCAGCCAACAAGAACAGAACGGATGGTTATTTGATATTGAAAGGGCAAAAGAACATGTAGCTACACTCGATAATATAACTGAGGAATTATATGACAAGATTACACAAGGATTCGGACCTGTTAGAGACACCAAGAAAAGAACCTGTGCAAGACCTTTCTCAGTTGAGGGAGGATACTCTAAAAAGGTTGATAAACTTCTCCAAGGTGATGAACTCCCTATCGGAGGCCCTTTCACGTACATCAAAGGTAGATTAAGTGAGAAGAGTTGGGTAGTAGAGAATTTACTAGATAGGGGGTGGAAACCTACCCAATTCACTGAGAAGACTGGACAACCTATGTTAACTGATGATGGAGACCCAGTACCTACATTACTAGCTATGGAGGATTCAATAGGTACTGATTTATCTAATTGGATGACATATGAGAAGAGAAGGGCTTCAATTCTTAATAGAAATAACCCTACAAAAGGATGGTTAAACAATGTCAGAGATGATGGGAGAATACCTGCCTTGGCTAATAGTTGTGGTACTAATACTGGGCGTATGCGGCACAGTCTCGTTGTTAATGTCCCTAAAAGCGATCCCAAGGTCCTGTTCGGGAAAGAAATGCGGGAATTGTTTACAGTGCCGGAGGGAAAGGTACTTATTGGACACGATGCATCAGGATTAGAGGCAAGGGTCACAGGACACTACCTAAATGATGAGGGTTTAGTTTATGAGTTGATACATGGTGATTTCCATACTAAGGTATGGGAGCCTATTAAAGACTTCGTAGATAGCCGTAGTAATGCCAAGAATATAGAGTATGCCCTAATATATGGTGCTAGTGATAAGAAGCTTGGTACAATGTCTCAGATGAGACCTAAGGGGTGGAGTGACACTAAAGTAGGTAAGGCTATACGTGAGTTGATTATGAGAGGCCTACCAGCCCTAGGAGATTTGACAGATAGGGTTAAGAAAGCATCTGAGAGGGGATATCTGATAGGATTAGATGGTAGAAAGTTGTATACTCGTTCTTCTCATAGTGCCTTAAATGTCCTATTTCAGGGTGCAGGTTCTATAATTATGAAGAAATCAATGGTTTTATTAGATGATTGGATTAAGGAGGAAGGTTGGGGATTAAATGAGTATATGAAACTAATAGATCAACATGATGAGTCCCAAGCAGAGATATTAGATGATGAATATATTAAGACTAAATACTCTGAATTAGCTGTACGTTCTATTAGAGAGGCTGGAGAACATTTTAATCTTAGATGTCCTTTAGATGCCGAAGCAAAAATAGGCAGGAATTGGTCTCAAACTCATTGAACTTTTTTAAGAAAGGATTGTCTAACCACTATGGAGATTAAATTAAAACAAATAGAAACCGGATGTATAATTCCTACATCTCACAAATTAAATCACGATGGTTACTTTCGTAAATACGATGGTAAAAGATTAGTAATGTATCACAGAACTGTTTGGGAGGCAGAGAATGGAGAAATTCCTGATGGATATTAAATAGATCATATATGTAAAAATAGAGCGTGTTGTAATATAGAACATTTACAGATGTTAACACGACAAGAACATTTAGCAAAAGATAATCATGAAAGATATAAGCCTAGAAAACAGAAGGCTTTTTATTATTGGTTCAACAATCCTACTATATCTGGATCACAATTAGGTAGAGATTTCGGAGTAGCCGAAAGTACAGGTTGTGAATGGATAAGAGGTTGGAGAAAAGATGGACATCGTCCAGAAATATTTAAATAGAGAGGTAATAAACAGATGGTAATACAAGGTAAAGCAATGTGGTGTTCAGTACAAGCACCTAACGATAAATTTCCACCACCAGTATATTGTACTGATTTAATCATTGACGAAGCTAATGCAGAGACATTACGTGCATTAGGTGTTAAGGTTAAAGATACAGATGGTGTACTTAGTGTTAAAGCAAAGAGAAAACAATTCCGTAAGGATGGTACATTAAATACTAAACCTAATTGTGTAGATGCAAATAAGAAACCTTTTGAGGACTTAATTGGTAATGGTAGTCTTGTAAATCTACAAGTAAATGTATTTGATTGGGAATTTGCAGGTAACACTGGTAAATCATTAGATTTCGTAGGTATTCAGGTTCTGGAACTTGTACCTTTTGCAGGTAATGAGGATGAGTTTGAAGCAGCATCTACTGATACTCCTGATGTAGCTGATGATGAGTTCGATGAAGAATTCTAATCATACGTTAAGTATTGAGGAGATACCTCCTCATGACAATAGGATAGACCCTCTAACTCTCTCTACTGTACGTAGGCAGGTTGGGGGTTCACATTATCAATTAGCTATTGAACCTATAGATTATATTGTAAAGAATAATCTAGGTTATAGGGAGGGGAATGTAATTAAATATGTCTCCAGACATAAGAATAAGAATGGAGCTGAGGATATTAAGAAGGCTATCCATTACCTAGAAATGATATTAGAGGAGTATGAAAATGTTTAGAAAAGATTTAAATAGCATCTTATCTGGAGTTAATAAGATTAAAAATGATTTAATAGTATTTGTAGAAGAATCTTATGATACCCTTAATAAAAATAAGGAAAAAATGACTTCCTTACAAGGAACTCAAGAGGAACTTAAAAAAGGTATAGATAAGGCTAATAAAATACAAGTAAATATTAATGAATTTTTAGGAGAGTAATGTATGGAAGTAGTACATGATACAGAGAATTATCAGGTAGAGCTACATACTGATGATGGAGATGGTTTATGTTATTGGATTGTTAATAAAGAACACGGTGTAGTAGAATCTAAGGAGAGTCTTAAACCCCAAGCATTAGTTTATTGTGAACAATTCAATATCTTATTACAAGAAGGTACACACCTAACCATAGCAGAAAATATGGTTAGAGGAATGTCAGAAATGGCGTTAGAGGGTTATGCTTTTGATGCATTCCCAGAACAATAAAGAGAGGATTATAAATGAGTAATAAAGAAGAGAAAGAAGTTATTTACACTAATGATTCATACCGAGTAGAGAAGATTGGTATTAAAGTAGATAGTGATATTCATTATACTTATGCTGTATATAATAATGCACATGGCGTAATGGAAGTAGAAACATCTATTCTAGCAAAAGCACTTAATACTGCTGATGAATTAGAAACTGCTGTTAATACCTTCTTCCAGAGTAAAGCTTTTGAAAACATTATCCCTGATTCGGTAATTGAAACAAGCTAATGTTATATCCTAGAACATCCAGACGTAAGGAAGGACATAGGAGGAAGCAGTCATCAAAGCTTTAATAGATGGAGATATTATTGTTTACTCTTGTGGATTTAGTGCTGAGAAATCCATTTGGAGAGTAGTAGTTAATGGGGAGGAAACCCCCCAAGCTACTTTTCGTTATAAGAAGGAATTGATTGAATGGTGTGAAGGTATAGGTTTGGGGGAAGATGATTATGAGGCAGTTAAAGATGTAGAGATAGGACCTATATCACATGCATTGAGCAATGCTAGAGAGTTAATACATAAGATTCTTTTAAGAACTGGTGCTGATGAATACCAAATATATCTTACTGGGAAAGGTAACTATAGGGAAGAAATTGCTACTATAAAACCTTACAAGGGTAATAGGGATTCTACCCATAAACCCTACCATTATAATTACCTAATACGTTATCTTACTGAGAATTGGGGTGCTATAACTGTTGAAGGTATAGAGGCAGATGATATAATATCAATCAATCAATATGAGGAATATATCAAGTTTGATCCTGACAGAAGATATAGAGATCAACCTAAATTTAATAATAATACCTGTATTGCGTCGATAGATAAAGACTTAAATATGATTCCCGGTTGGCATTATAACTGGAATAAAGATGAGAAGTATTTCATAGATGAGGATACAGCTATAACTTGGTTTTATTGTCAATTAATTATGGGAGATTCCACTGATAATATAGTGGGGGTTCCCGGACAAGGTAAAACTAAAGCCAAACAAGTCTTGATGAACTGTGAAAATGAAGAGGATATGTATTGGGAAGTACTTAATTTATATCAAGCCTATTATAGTACTTTAGGCATTAAACCTATGGATGCTCTAATAGAAAACGCTCGTTTGTTATATATGTTACGTGAACCATTGAAAGATGATTGGAGTAATCTATGGAAACCACCCTGTTAGATATATTAGATAATTATATTGAAGATAAGAATGGATGTCATATATGGCAAGGAAGCTTTTTTAAAAGCGGGTATCCTTCTATCTATTATAACGGTAAAAATTTTAGGGGAAATAGGTTAGTATATGATACGTATGTTGGGCCAATACCTGTAGAATATTGTGTTTTACATGATTGTGACAATCCTGCATGTATTAATCCTAACCATCTAACTTTGGGAACACATCAAGATAATATGTCTGACAAAGTATCTAAGGGAAGACAGTATAAATCTACTAGAGATAATCACCCTAATACTAAGTTGACTGATAATGATTGTTCTTTTATTTATAGAAAGTTCCAAGGTGATTATGGAGAAATAAAAGCATTATCTAAGTTGTGGGGAGTTAATAGAAATACTATTACTCAAGCACTTAAAAGAGGTAAACAACTTGCCAAAACGTAAATTGGAACCCTCCCGTATAAATATTAAACCTCTATCAGTAAATAGGTGTTGGCAAGGTCGTAGATTTAAAACATCAGAGTATAAGAGTTATGAGACTGATATAGTAGGCTTATTACCCTCTGAGATAGATATACCTGAGGGTCTATTACAAATAAATATAGTATGGGGTTTCTCTACTACATTATCTGATATAGATAATCCAATAAAACCATTCCAAGATATACTACAGATGTATTATAAGTTCAACGATAGAGATGTGTATAAATTGGTCATTGAAAAGAAAATAGTAAAAAAAGGAGAGGAATATATTGAATTCCTAATCGAAGATTATGATACAACTCACTAAGACAGAAGCATTATTTATAGAGGAGGTATTACAAGAGATGCTATCTACAATAGATAATGAGGAGATTCCAGAAAGTAAACAAGACCTTGAGGAGGCATTAAATATTATTCGTTCTTGTAATGAATATAGTGAAGAGGAAATGATTACATTAGAGGAGGGATATACTAAGGACGTAATCCTAGAGGAGGGTATGTTTGATGAGTGAAAAAATATATCTATCAGATAGGAAATGGTTAAATCCTAAGAACAGTTATGATTCAGGGGCAATACAATATAGTGTAAGCTCTGATTTTGGGTATGTAGAGGCTACTTTAGATATTTGGGATTGTTCTAAAAAGATAGGATTGACTTTTTCTTTTGAAAATGAAGATAGTGCTAAACTCAGATTAGAAAAGATTAATATCTTACTATCATCATTAGAAGATATGAAAAAGGCAATGGGTGAAGCATATCCCGATATATTTGATAAGGATGTTTCAGAGGTAACAGAATATGAATAATTGTTTAATAATTTCTGATACTCATTTTCCATACCAACATCCAGATACTTTTGATTTTTTAGATGCATTATCATATGCCTATGATATCAAAGAGGTAAAACATACAGGGGATATGGTAGATAATCATAATAGTTCATATCATGAGATTGAATATGGGACACTTTCTGCCAAAGAAGAACATGAAAAGGCAAAAGAGTGTGTTCAACAACTATATAAAATGTTTCCAGATATGAATGTTATAATTGGAAACCATGGTAGTATGACTTATCGTAAAGCTAAAACAGCAGGTATTCCTGAAGATCATCTTAAATCATATAATGATATGTATGGTGTTGACTGGAATTGGATGGATAAGGATTATTTTAAAGTAGATAAATATGGATCTTGTTTATTAGTACATACTATGGGAGCTAATACTCTCAGTAATGCTAGGAATCATTCACACCATTCAATACAAGGACATCATCATGGTAGATTTGGTATTGAATACTTTGGAGATACAGAAGTATTACGCTGGTCAATGACTGTTGGTTGTTTAATAGACCCACACCATCCTGCATTTAATTATGGTGCTAAAGCTACACTAAATAGACCCATTATAGGTTGTGGTGGTATTATTTCGGATGAACCCCAATTGTTTAAAATGCAACTGAATTCAAGAGGTCGTTGGAATGGGAGAGTTCCGGGATGCTAAATAAACGAGTTAAATTTCAAGGAGCAAAAGATTCTTATAATTTCCCTTGTTGCGTTGTAGTATATGGACAAAGTAATCACATGATAGAGACTGATTATATCCTATGGGGGTGGTAATGACAGCAGAAATAATTGATTTTGAGTCTAAGAAATATACTAAATTAGCAATAGAATTTGTTAGGTTAAGGGATATTAATGCTAGTGATGCAGCAGCATTCGCTAGAGCTAATGTTAGACCAAAAGAGTATAAAATATTGAATAAGTATATTCAAGCAGAGATATCAAGACAGAGAGGCAGCGAGCCTTATACGGGAGATAAATAATGGGATTTGAAAATACATCAAACCCTATGTATAGTCAATACATACATACAAGTAGATATGCTAGATGGTTGCCAATAGAAGGGAGGAGGGAATCTTGGGAAGAGACTGTAGATAGGTATGGACAGTTCTTTTTTAATAGATTACCAGAGAGTGTTAATGATATTGAGATTAATACTCAATTTGGTGAAGCAATTCAATCCATTAAAGATTTAGAAGTAATGCCCAGTATGAGAACATTAATGACAGCAGGTGTAGCATTAGAGAGGGATAATGTAGCAGGTTATAATTGTGCATATCTAGCAGTAGATAATTTAAAGGCATTTGATGAGGCTATGTATGTACTTATGTGTGGTACAGGTGTAGGTTTCTCAGTAGAACGTCAATTCATAAATCAACTACCAGAACTAGCAGAGGAATTCCATGAAACGGATACGACCATCACTGTTGCTGATTCAAAGATTGGATGGGCAAAAGCATACAGAGAGATGTTATCAATGTTGGTCAATGGACAAATACCAAAGTGGGATGTCTCAAGAGTCCGAGAAGCCGGAGAACCTCTTAAGACGTTTGGAGGAAGAGCATCTGGACCAGAACCATTAGTAGATTTATTTAACTTTAGTATAGAGGTATTTAAAAATGCAAGGGGGAGAAAACTCACTTCAATGGAATGTCATGACCTCATGTGTAAAGTTGCTGATATTGTTGTGGTTGGGGGTGTTCGCCGTTCTGCCCTTATATCTCTTAGTAATCTTACTGATGAGCGTATGCGGGTAGCCAAAAGTGGTGCTTGGTGGGAAGATAATCCACAAAGAGCATTATCTAATAATAGTATCTGTTACACAGAAAAACCAGATGTAGGTATCTTCTTAAAAGAATGGACGGCATTATATGAAAGTAAAAGTGGAGAACGTGGTATCTTTAACCGAGAAGCGGCTAGAAAAGCAGCAGAAAAAAGTGGAAGAAGAGAGACCGATAATCACGAATTTGGAACTAACCCATGCTCTGAGATCATTCTTCGATCAAAACAGTTCTGTAATTTGTCAGAAGTTGTTGTCAGAACCAGTGACACTTTCAACGACCTTAAACGAAAAGTACGTATTGCGACTATCCTTGGAACTCTACAAAGCACCTTAACAAACTTCAGATATTTAAGTAGTGTTTGGAAAAGGAATACAGAAGAAGAAAGGTTACTCGGTGTATCTTTAACTGGTATTATGGATCATCCAATATTAAGTGGTCAAGTTAAAAGATGCACAGAAGAGATGATGGACTTTGGCGGAGAATCTGTTTGGAAGGAAGACGGACAAGGTTTATATTGTGATCTTACATTAGAAGAAATATTAATTAATCTTAAGGAGGTAGCAATTGAAACTAATAAAGAATGGTCTGCTAAGTTGGGAGTCCCTGAGTCCACAGCAATCACTTGTGTTAAGCCTAGTGGCACTGTGTCTCAGCTTGTTGATTCATCCAGTGGTATTCATCCTAGGTATAGTAATTATTATGTCCGTACTGTCCGACAAGATAAGAAAGACCCTCTTGCAGAGTTACTTATCAGTCAAGGAGTCCCTTATGAAGATGATGTGACTAAGCCAGAGAGCACTTATGTATTCTCATTTCCTATGAAGCCTCCTAAAGATTCTGTAATGAGGAATGATAGGACTGCTATTGAACAACTAGAGTTGTGGAAGGTATATCAGGAGGAATGGTCGGAGCACAAACCTTCTATAACCGTATATGTAAAAGAAGAGGAATGGATGGAAGTAGGTTCATGGGTATACAATAACTTTGATAGCATAAGCGGTGTTAGTTTTTTACCACATACAGAGCATAGCTATAAACAAGCACCCTATCAAGAAATAAGTAAAGAGGAATATGAAGCTATGGTTGAGAAAATGCCAAAGGAGATTGACTTTACCAAGCTTGTAGATATTGAGGAAGAGGATACTACTACCAGTACTAAAGAATATGCATGCACATCGGGAGGTTGCGAAATTTTATAATGAAATACTTTAAAGAGATATATCTATCAGTACTAACATTGGGATTAATTGTTTCAGTCTCATACAATCTAAAATTATCTAGTGATAAGCAAGAGTTAGAAAATATTGTTGTAGCACAACAAATTGTATTAAAGGAGGCTAATAAGTACATATCTTATCTAGAAAAGAAGAAATCTTCTGTAATTACATGTGCTAATAACCAAGAAGATTATATTAATGCTCTAATTAATATGGAGAATAAGTATAATATGCCTAAGGGGATATTGCAGAATATAGCATACCATGAAAGTAGGTATAATCCTAATGCTGTATCTCATGCTGGTGCTGTAGGGATTATGCAGATACACCCTAAATGGCATAAAACAGTAAATCCTTATAATCCATATGAATCTATCAAGTATGGTGCTAAGTATCTAGACAGCCTTTATAAGAGATTTGGTAGTTGGGATATGGCATTAGCCGCTTGGAACTGGGGTCAGGGTAATTTATCTAAGTATACCTACCACAAGGCTCCATTGGAAACAAGAAACTTTGTTAAGAATGTTATGACAGGAGTAGTTGTATGAGTTTAGGAGATCAACAAAGGGAATTCTCCCTAAAAATAGCCCAACTGATTGTATGGGCTTATGAAAATGGTTATGAAATAACAGTAGGGGACTTCTGGGCAAAGGAAGGACATGTAAAAGGGTCTTTCCATTATAAAAGATTGGCAGCAGACCTTAACCTGTTTATTGATGGAGAATATCAAACTACAACAGAATCCCATCGACCATTAGGAGAACAATGGAAGAAGATGGGTGGTTCATGGGGAGGAGATTTCCCCCGTAAAGATGGAAACCATTACTCATGGGGGGAATAATATATGTTAGGATTTATAACAAGTCTGTTTAGTTCAGGAGCTATGAGTTCTATAGAGAGAATTGCAAGTGAGGCAATTGAAACTGATAAAGAATCAGCAGAAGCTAAGTCTTTATTTGTAAAAACATTAGATCCTAACGGTAAAATGAGGAGGGATTTATCACAGTTTGCTAGTGCAGCTTATGGGTTTTACTTATTAAGTACTACTATATTAATATTTATGCATGCATTTAATATAGGAGATGCCAATGGTTCTAAGGAAGCAATGTCTGCTATGAAGGAATTATTCTTACCTATAACAGCAGCTTGGGGTTCTATAGTTACAGCTAGTTTTGGTGTAAATGGGGTTAACTCATTTAAAAAACAATAGGTAATAAAAAAGCCCCTTATTGGGGCTTTATTTTTGGATTAGTTTTATTTACTAATCTTTCCATTTACCAGTACGTATTCTATTAGATAGAATTATCCATATCCTTAAACCAGTCCATGCAATAGTAAATGCAGCAGCTATAGGGGGAAGTAACTCAATTATAGCCCCCACTGTTACAAATCCAGCAACACCATCAGCACTATGCTTAATAACTTCATTAACATGATTACTACTCATTATTTATTCTCCATATCTAGTAAGTAATACAAACCCTTACCATAAGGAGGTACGTGTTTGAGTGAATTGAAACTTTCTCCGAAGTTCATTAAATCTTTTACTGCATCATCAAATATACCTACAGGGGGCATAGCTAAAGTAGTCATAGCTACCAATGGGTCTCCTCTCCCAATCTGATCTAAAACATATTTAGATAATCCATAGTTTCTATACATCTGGGCTATAACCATATCTTCAAATTCTACATCTTCTCCCCTTATCCATGCTTTGCTTTGTTCAACAGTAGCATTAGATAATCCTAAGATACCTGTCCATTTAGCTAGATTAGATAACCCAGTGACAGGATCACCTCCTCTTATTTTTTGATATGCCTCTCTACGGACTAAATCTAATTGTTTTAGTGTAAAGGTTTTAAGCATATAGAAAATTCTAGCATTAGGATGTCTTAAGTATGATACAGGCATCTCAGATAAAGATACAGGTTGTATACGTGTTAATTCATGCCATAACATATACTTAACATCAGGAGTAGTCCTACCTATTTTTAAATCATTAAGTAAGTTACTCATTTGTTCAGGTGTATAAGCATCCTTATATTTATCTATAAGTTTATTTCTACCTTTCTTAGTTTTAGCCATTTTACCAAACTTGTGTAAAGATGCATTAATTACAGTCTCTTTACCAAGCCTATCAATAGCTTTGAACCCCGACCAACCTAATGATTTATCTAATATCTTAGCAGTAGTCCCTAGATGCTCAAACTCTTGAACTATATTATTAAGCCCAAAGTCTTCCATAGTAAGAGATACTTTTCTACCAATAACTAAAGGTACAGTACGTACTGTTTCCATTACACCAGTAATATATGCACTATTACCAACATCACCTAATTGGGTCATAGCAGATAATGGATTACCTAAAGTAGCAGAATAAAGAATATTCTTAAGGCCCGATATGGCTTTATGTGGTGCTCTTGTACCCTCTACAAATCTAGCTGTTAATAATTCTTCTAAACGTGGGATATCATCAGCAATTATTTCTCCATTATCAAATAATCTTTTAACCATACCCCCAATAGAATTAGATATAAATCCTGAATGGGGAACAGTAGATCCTTTCTTTCCACCAAAGAACATAGTTTCCATTATCCTTGGTTCTATAGAAGTAACATAGTTAGCAAAAGATTCAATAGGATCTCTATAGAAATCTATATTTTCCCTATTATATTCACCAATAACCCTACTTTTCATATGGGTTGTGGTTCTACCGCCGCCTTTATATGGGGTAGATAATGCCTTATTTAATGCTTCTGAAATTTCATCCCTATTTAAATATTTAGAAGCTTCTTTCATAGTAACATGACTCTTAACCTTATTAGGTCCTGAGAGTTTAAATTTACTATTAATAGTATTTGATAAGACCTCATCAATATATCTGGCTTCAAACCCCATATACCTAGCATACTTAGCATAATCTTTTACTTCCATAGGGAAATAATTATCTAATTTCTTAAGACCCATTCCCGCTACTTCGGAACGATTATAAACATCAGTAAAGTAATCATAGATCTTATTCTCTATATTAGCCTTAGCCTCTGGAGATGCATTACTTTTTCCAATTAACTCCCTTACAATTCCTTTATTCCCATTACCTAATGCAATGTTAAAATCAATCTTAGTACTATCATCAAGACCATCATATACTTTCTTTAAGCTATCTTTAACGTCAAGACCATGTTTCATAGCTATAGCTGTGTCCATGTCAAGACGCTTAATAGTATGTCTTAGATTACTATGAATAAGTCCTATCTCAGTAGATAGATTACCAAATACATCCTGAGTAAACTTATGGGCTTTAGATAAACCAGAATACATCTTACCTTTAATAGAATCAGCATCTTTAGTGATTTTATCATACTTTACCTTAATAGCATCATCACTAAGGTTAATATCTCTTATCCAATCATGTCTCTTAGCTAATTCTTTACGTACCTTGTTTGGTATATAAGACTCATTAATAGCTCTTTTTACTGCTTGTTCATCATCCGCTAGCCCCTTAGCTTTAAATTCTTGGGCCTTAACTTCTATTTTACCAATAGATTTTTTAAATTGTCTATTAAAGTTAGCAGCACCTAATTCTTTTGTACCCCATTTAGCAGCTTTAAAACCACCAATAAGTATAGGGGCAGCAATAGCTCCAATCTTAGCGGACGTAACCACTTCATCTGGATTAACCTTTCCCTTCTCCGATAACTGTCTGGATAAATTATCCGCAGCAGCTATTCCTCCTCCCAAGGCAGCCGAACCTCCCACACCAGCAGTTACTTTTGAAATCTCCTGTACTTTATTAGATGCACCTATCCCCTTAGCAGCAACCCCAGCTTTAGCAGCAGCATACTCCCAACCAATAGGAGTAAGTAATAGTTCTGGATCAGCCATAAAGGTATTAGCCACCTCCGCTAACATACCAGAAGGATCCTCAGATACAGCCTCTTTAAAACCTTCCCAAGAGAAACCGCTCTCTAATTCACCAGCATCATAAGCCTTTTCCATCTTCTGATACATAGTACCATAGGCATCAATTAATTTGTTATGTTCGTCCTCTAAATCCTTAGTATACCCATCTTGTCCTGATATCCATTCAATCTCATCAAGTCTTTCATTCATAGAGTCCAAAATAGGGATACTCTTAATGAATTCATCCTTCTCTATTCTTTCTTTCTTACGGTATGTACTTTCTGGAGTAGTTAACCAATTAATTAGATGAGCAGGAATACTCTCTTCCTTAATTAATTCTATAGGCGATCGTAATCTCTCAAAACCTTTTATAGGCTTCATCTCACCTTTAGGTTCATCATTATAATCTGTAGGTATTTCTGAAGGTACATTTTCCCAACCTCCTTCAGATACAGTGGGTCCTGATACATTCTCCCATTCAGCCATTATATTTTCCTACGCTGTACGGTACCATCTGGTAACTTACGGTATTCATAACCATCTTCTGTCCAAGTCTCGATACCTCCCTCATCTCTATCAACACCAAAGTAATCTAATAATACTTTACTCATTCCGGGATTAAATTTTATATTTTCTTCTTTTAGTTTTTTACCAGAACCAAATAAAGTTTCTTCATAAATAGTACTTCCTAACGCTTCAATCTCTTGGGCAGCTAAATCCATAGCCTCTTCATCACTAATAGACTGATTTAATTGTTTAGCATCAACTATTAGTTTTTGTGCTCTGGAAGCAATAGTACGTCCTAAAACTCTATTATCCTTTGAACTAAATCCAAATCCCCAACCCTCTTCTCCAAAAGATTCACTTTGTTTTACCCAATCAGTAGCAGTTTCAATCTGCTCTTTACTAGGTCTAGAAGGCTTAGTTACTTTAGTTAGTGATTCCTTCCCTGTTATAGATTTTAATGTCTTGAAATTATGGAGTTGCCCTTTCTCATCTTTCTGAGCATAACCAATCATTTGACCATTAGAATAAATAGGTTTCATATTGCCATATTTTTTATCTTTCTTAGGTATTTGTTTAAGTGCTAATTGCTCCATCTCCATAGCAGTCTTATATTCACCTAATCCCATAGCAATCTCAGAAGATTTACGAGTTTCTTCAGGAGTACTAAATCCAGAACCCTCTAGAGATGCTCTTAATCTAGTCTTACGATCCCTCTCAGTTAACCAGTCCTCCATCTTAAGAGCTTTCATCTGTAACTCTTGTTGGACATTCTGCTCTGATAAATAGTCTCTTCTCCCTTTACCTTCGGCCTGAGCTATATCAAGGGGGGAGACTTTAGTACCTCTGGCGATCTCTTCTAAAATTCCCATTAGTTAAATCCTGCATTTTGTTCAACCAACATACCTGCTTGGGTAGCCCCTGTATCTCCTATCCAAGTTGATTGGTAGGGGGAACCATATCCACCAAAAGCAGGCTGTTGGTAGCCTCTCCCGTATTGATACGCAGCTAATCCACTAGTTAAAGTATTCGCTATTCCTAGTGTACCAGCAGCCCTTGCTTTACCTATATCAGATTGATATCCTGCGATCCCCCTATTAATATCACTTACAGAACCAGCATATTGAGCACCTAAATTAGATGCAGCACCTGCTGCTTGTTGTCCAGTAGAAGCAAGATTAGAGTATTGTCCAAGACGGAATATACCCTCCCCCCTTCTCAATTGATAGTCTTGTAATGATCTACCACGAGCAGCTTGAAATTCTTGGGCTGCCATACGTTGACCATAATCCTGTAAACCTATCCCTAATTTACCAGAGAACCTTTCACCCCCACGAGCAGCCATACGCTCTAGTCCTTGGTATCCTTGACTTAGACGGAACTGATATCCCGGATCTTCTCTGTATTGATCTAGCCCAAAACCACCCCATTTAGGTAGCTGATCCTGAGCAAGCATCTGTTCATATGTTTCAAGACCTCTTTGCCCTGCTTCACGATAGGGGGCAAGATTAGCCTGACCTATATCATATTGTCTTTTCTGCTCTTCTAATGATCTTTGTTGTTGTGATAGACCAGCAGCCTGTCCAGCAGCAGCTTGCTTAGAGGCTTTCCTAGAAGAAACAAGACCAAGCCCGACTGAAAATGCAGTAGACAAACTTAAAGTACTAGAGTCAATAAAACCTTTAATAACTTTAAGAGGATTTATAAAGTTCAATATATCATTAATTTTAATCATTTTATACTCTTAGTATAGTTAGCTTCAATATGGGAATACCCTAGTTTTTTAAACATTTTTTCATTGTCTATATGAATCTTTCTAGACATAAACACTCTCTTAACTTTTTTGTCTTTATACAATTTTTCTGCGTATTCAAACATCCCTGTTCCATTACCATTACCTCTATTTTCAGGTAATAGATAATAGAATAAAACTGCACAAGTTAATAAGTTTTTATAAAATATATCATACTGTATAAAAGATACATGAAAACCTACTAACTCACCGTTTTCTCTAGCTGTGATTACCTGTAAGTCTTCAATACTCGATAATAATTCATGATTAAAATCTGGAATTTGTTTATCAGGATATATATCTACTTCCTCAGCAAATTTTGGAATTAGTTTATCCATCTCCCTGATAATATGTTTATAGTTTTCTTCTTTATATTCCATAATATTTATAGTATTAAATACTACGAATTCTCCCTACAAGTATTTAGTTTTATTATTCATCATTAATCAGTAATATATCTTTATTTAATAACAAATTATTCTGATCTACCATATTGTTTCTAAATGATTCAACTGCTGCTCCAGTCTGTCGTTGCATTTGGGAATTTTCAATTAATAAAATATTATTCCACAAAATAGCGCAATCATATTCATCCACTGGTTCACCTGATTGTGGATCTGCACCCCTCAGTTTCTGGAAAAATTTACATTTAAACTCGATGCAATCTTTTTTAATTAAAGGACAATATGTTCCATCACTTTTACGCATTAGTCTTTGCTCGCTATAATTAAATCAACATATTGTAAATCAAAATTAGTTAATCCATGAGAATGGCCACCACCGCCACCGAACGATGCGTGAGTATGATTGCCACCTGCGTTCGTTGTTGGTGTTTCATTATTTGAGTTGGAGGTAGTGCTAATCTCTCCCGATGATGAGCCACTACCAACCTTATAATGGGATATATCATGTGTATGCGTTCCAGACGCGCCATGAGTATGTGAGGGTATGTGTGCCTCAAGAAGTGTAAAGCTATCTGTTGATTTTCCGCTACCAAACGTAGTGGTAAACGCACCTGTGCCTCCACTCCCTACTGTTCCACTCACTACTCTCAAAGCTTTATCGTTATGGGTAGTTTGTTTCGTCCATCCTGTAGGGGCTGCGGTTTGCTGGAATAGCATTAATGTACCAGATGGAAATGGTAAAAGACCATTTGGGTCTGAAATACTTCCAGTAAATGTCGCTCCACTTAATTCAGCTTTGTCATTATTCAGATTAGTAAAGTTAGCATCCATCTCTGTATGAGATAGAGCACTTCCCTTTCCACTTCTTGTAACTATTGTTGCCATATTTTAAATTCCTAAGCTATAATTGCTCTATCTTGAACCCTACGCCAGTTTGTACCATCGGTAAACGCTAATGTAGAACCACCCGTCTCATCTGAAACATAAATTATTGAACTAAAATCTGTACCATCTGAGTACATATTAGCATCAGGGACTGTAGCAACGGTATACCCTTTAATCATGAAAGGCCCATTACCTATACGTTCAAATATATTATTCAACCATGTACGCCATACACTATCAAACTCTAATGTATATGGTGGGGGACTAATTCTTATATGACTCATGAAGAACCCCCAGAGACATCGTAGTTTAAAGCCTCTATCCTGAATACTTCATCCCCGCTATATTCTAATTGATATGTCCTACGGCCATATTTACCAATACGGCTTAATTTCTCCCTTTTAGAAGTATCAACTGTTCTAGTAGAAGTAAAAGTAGAGTGATCAGTATCAGACCATTTAATTGTTAAGGTTTGAGGATTCGATGTATAATCCCCAACATACTCTAATGTACGTCCAAACTTACCCTTATTACTGTTAGAATCAATATGTCCAACCCTTAATATAAAATTAATATTAGAACCTACTAGTGATCCAAAGGGGGCTATATAATCAGTAACAACATAATCATCTTCATTTTCTATATAATATTTTATATCAAACTGGTCTATAGGTGAAAAAGTATCTTTCAGTGTTATTAAATCACCATTAGTAAGGATACCTGTTCCAAATCTAGATGCAGATGAAGTAGTCCAATCTATAACAGGAAAACCACTAATAGAGGATAATTCTGACATAGAAGAATTCCATACACCCCATAAACCAGTAGTTTTATCATATACAAATGTAATAACAGGGCTAATAGCATCTGGTGTAGTATGTAATGTTACCGCTATAAAAGTATGACCTCTCGCAGCAAAACCAGAAACTAATGGAAAAAATGAACCATCTGCATAAGTATTAGTTAAAAATGAGTTAAATTCTGGATCACTAATTTGTTGTAATTTAAAATTAGATATATGGTATACCCCATAGTCACCTCGTTGGGTTCTACCTATAAAATATAAATCATCCCCATCTTCCCAGATACCATCCTCATAAGGACACCCTATATTATAGAAGATGTCTTGCCTACGGGATATTACAGAACCTACAGGATTGGCAGCATTATAAAAGAATTCAATAGTTGATCTACCACATACTACAATATGGTCATGATGTCTTCCTAAATATACACCGTCATCGGATTCTCTTTCAGCCTCTACAAAATTAGTAGAGGTCCAAGATGTAGCATCGTCTAAATCACTATGGTAAATAATCCCTGAATCATCTATTAAGAACAAATAGCCGTCTAAAGTAGTTCCTCCCCCAGCTATAGTAGAAGGTAGATCTACATCAGTTACCTGAGCCAATACTCCCGCTGTTGTTATTGTCCATACTTCATTATTTTCTGGATCCACAACAACTAGTACTGAACCAACTTCATGAAAAGAACATTTACCAGTACCAGATGTTATTGTTCCAATAACAGTATCATAGTTTACTTTATAAATTGTATCATCATTAATAAAATAATCAGAAGTTGCAGCGTCCCAGTAATAGATTCCCCTTCCTTTATCCTTTACTACGGTATCAGAAGCATCATACAACATATTAATAGAAGGTCTCTGAGTAGCTACTATTCTTTCTCCAGTATCAGATTCTACTTTACTAACTATAGCATTCTCCATATAAGAGGAATAATCAGTAACAGTACCCCCTGAGAAAGAGGAAATCTTCATATTTCTAGCTACAGGTAATCTAAACTCAGCCATAAGGATTATTCTCAGGCTGTAATTGGAAACCGTCTTCTATATCAAAAGACCTAGCTAAATCTAAATACATCATAGCCATTTCTCTGATATAAGATCTCTCAAATCTAGGTACACCATATTTAGTACAAGATAAGGCAGCTAGATTAAATGATAATGTTAGATACCATTCTTGGGGAAAATCAGCATCATCATTTGCCGCATCAAAATCCTCTAGAGTACGCTGTACCCATAAGGTTAAATATTTATCTACACTATCCGTTTCGGGCCATACAAACAATTTTCCTGTTCCTACCTGAGGATCATAATATATTTGATTGGTAGACCCATCATTAGTCTTGTTTGGTAACTCAATATATTCCTGTCTACTCATCGTCCATATAGGAGTATCATTATTATCTATACTATTAGTAATCATAGAATTACTAATCTTCATAGGACGATTAGCTTTAGATGTATAAAAATATACTGTTACTCCACTAGAAACGTCATCAGTTAAGGCATCTGTAAGAGTTACAGTAGATCCTGATGGAGTACCATTAATAGTAGTCCATTGCATAGTTCCATCATCTAGTTTGATGCCTATATAATCCCCTGACACCATATTACTAATAGATGTAACTGTTATTGTAGTATCAGTACTTGATGATACAGCCGAGGTTGTAGTTCTATTGTACTCAGAAGAAAAATGATCTGTGGTTGTACTGCTTAAACTATATTCATTTTTATTCTTCTCCAAATATACATATAATTTTTGCAAGGCAAACAGATTCAACCCATCACCTTGAAGGGCCTTAACTAACATATTTAGTGTACGTGACATTGATGTTAATTGGTCAGAGGAAGGAGATTGTCCCTCAGCTAAAACACCCATTTGCTCTAAGGCTTCTGTTATAATATCATCCCTAGATACAGAGAAATCAATACTTCCCGAAGTTGCCATTATATATGTCCCGGATCTGAAAAATTTAATATTCTCTGCATTAATCTAGCAAAAGACTTTTTAACCCCATCCATCTTAATCCACCTTTTTAATCTATTTGATACAGTCTCATCCCACACAGAGGGTAATTCAAATGAGTATAGAGACATAACCCAATTATACATAATATCAAGTACAAAGAATATTGCTGCAAAAGCTTTAAAAGGCCATTCAGTAATATTCCATAAAATAATTTTAAATTTTGTATCTTGTTCTATGACCCAATTATAATACTTCATCATTATGGTAAAAATTATCACCATACGTATAACGAAAGATACATTTAAATATATAAATGTACTAATCATAGCGTGTTCTCATTAAATGTTCCTGTAGGAATAGTAGTATCAGCACCTTGGTCAGATACTGTTGGGCTTACATCAGTTCCTTCTGATGAAGGATTAACTATTGTAGCAGATATTTTATCTTTACGTGATCTAACAAAATCTTGTGGGTGTCTAACTTCATAGTCTTCAGAACATACTAGCATTCCATCCCATCTACGTTTAATATCAGACGCATAAATGTCCATACCACAAACATCACATTCTACCCAATTATCACCTTCTTTATATCCGGGATTAAATATATGTTTACCATGAGAACTCATTATCTTCCCCTACCTCTATACATAGAACGTCTTACATGTTGTGCAGCAAGCATACTATTAATTTTAACAGCACCATCAATAGTAATAGTAGGTGATGTTATGTGTGTTCCTATATTACCAATACCGATAAATATTTGTGGATTATTCCGAGTATTCCAATGAATTATCATGCCCTTGTTTTAACAGTTACAAAAGTATCTGCTGCTCCTGTAGCACTAAATCTATAAGTAATTACATCACCATTAGTGTCTGCTGCTGTTAAGTCTATTTGATATATCCCATTAGAAACTTCTGATATTGTTCCATTAACGGATACAAAGGATGCACCATCAATACTCATCTGTCCTGTTACAGTTAATCCAACCTCAGGTGTAGAATAATCTGTTGCATCAACCATCAAGAACTCTAAATTATTGAAAGCAGTATTTTTAGTTATCCCTATTGAGGATGTATCTTCCAATATAGCGGCTAGTTGAGTGCTATTTGAGTCAATTTCTGCTCTAATCTGTGTTACTGGGTGGACATGGGTGGATTTAATAAATATTCCATCGGTAGCAGATAAGGCTGAAGTCCATGGCTCATCAACGGTTACAGTTCTCGTAGAGCCTACATAATCTGTTATTGTTCTGGCTTGTCCAGCTAATGCTCCGCTAGTTGGGATAATTATCATGTCATTATAGAAGTCATCTACAGCAGAACCCGAGGTGAGATCGACTGTTGTGGTCGTGGGCGTTCCTGCGGCAGTTGTCTCTGATAATATTGTTGAGCTTAGTGTTTGAGATCGCCCCGTAGTACCAAGTGTTTGATGACCACTAATAGGTTCATCCCATATAAGGTCTACACCGGCTGAACCCAGAACAACACCGTCTGAGTCTGTAATAATATCAAGGTCTGCTTGAGCAGTTGCAATTAAAGCAGGAATATCTGTTGTGGTGTCTGCCGCTATAATATCAAGAATTAAGTCCAAACGACCGCCATTTATCCAGTCGGTTAATGCACCCATTCTTGCGACTGTTATCTCATTTGTATTAGCAAGCTTAGTGTCCAAATCTAGTCCACCCGCATCACTAATCGGTAAACCTCCCGCGGCATCGGCGGCAGCATTAGGCAATGCGGTGAGTCCTAATCGTGTGGCGTCAAAAGGGTCATAATCGACTAACTGGATAACACACGGGATAACAATCATACCGGTTACTGTACCGTGAATCACAACTTTATCAACGCCCGAAGCGACTGCGGCATCGGGAAGATCAAAACGATAAACCCCGTTTCCAATATGTAAGAATCCACCATCTGTGTGTGCGGTGGTTAATGAGGCTAAGGTAGCCTCTGTAATAGCGGTAGAAACTGCACCATCTCGCCGGTATTGGAGGTCTATTCCGGCGGTATTCCAGACTACGCCCGTTTCAGGTGTGCCTGCTGTTGAATCGATAATCTCCAGCTCAATAGAGACATCTGTTGATCCTTTTTTGATTACGTAAGTGTGCATATTAGTATCTCATTCTAAAAGGTAAGGCGGTTGCGCCTGATGACACGAATTCATCTGCGCCAATATCAGGTGCAGTAGCGTGTCGCGTGTCTCCATCTGCGTCTATTGTAACAGGATAGTAGGTATCTGCGTCTAAGTCTGCTCCTGCGCCTGCGGCATCTGTTGTGTCATTGGCTAAATGAAAATCCCATGATCCTGCTGTGGTACTAGTAAATGTGACTGATCCACTCGTGACTGAATTTGCGCCATCGGCTGAAGCGTCTGTTGACAGATTATAATCATGCCAATCTCCAGTAGCTTCGACAAAATCAGTCCCGTTATTAGCACCAATATTGTTTCGACTCCTAGCCGTAGTATTTTCAAAATGAAAGCCCGTTTCGTTGTCGTTAGCTGTATTAGAATATATTTTATAAGAATCAGCCTCTGTTGTATAAAGTGCTGGTGTATGTAACCCCTCATAAAACCTGACCATGACACAGTTACTTACATAAATAGGGGTGCTTCCCCACTGTAAATTAATTCCGTGGCTATTTGCATCTGTATAACGTGTTCCAGAATTGTTATAGACTCCGAAATTCTCTATATAAATACCCGCCAAGCTCCCGTCAACAAATATTCCGTTTATATCTGTATAGACTCCTTGTGCGCCTGTATGCACCTGACCACCTGACATTGTTATATATTCATCACGAATCCAAACCCCGTACTGATAACTTCCATTAGGCGTAAATGCAATATGATATTTATCAGTATCATTAAAGACTAGAGCATTATTATCGCCTTTAAACTGAACATCGTAGGCGGCGCTTGTTGTCCAGCCATCGATAATAAAGCGCCCATCTGCCGTTCCAGAGGGACACGAAGCATTAACAACATGATTATCTGTGGCTGTTACTAGATCATCTTGCTCATTAGATTCCCATGAAGCAGCAGAAGCATAAGCCGCAGTTGCGCCAGAAGTATTATTAGTAGTTCCGTCACCGCCTGATGAATCAGTATTAATGTAGCGCGTTACCTCAGCCATTTGCTAAGTCCTGCAATTCATCCAACAAACGATTATACCGCTTATTCCAGATATAAGGCTTTGCATTTGCGTAAGATACGGTAGCATAACGGTTATCACGCATTTGTATTCTAAACGCATTAGGTACTTGGTCTATTGTAAAGTTACGCTTTCTCAATAACCTTCCCGTGTTATCCGTCCATCCATTAACAAATATTTTACGAAGAAATTCTAAAGTGATGTTGCCAATAGCGGGAATATTATCAGGTACATCACGAATAAAAACCCAGCCAGTACGCGGCATACCTACGGGGTTGTTCGGTGTATAGATATTTCCAGAACGTACGCCCATTTGTTCAGCGGGGTAGATTTCTACAATATCACCTCTCGCCCATCGTGCCGCGTCTTTTTCGGGGTCAGCTATAGTGTGAGTGGAGGGTGATATTACGACCTCAAAACAATAATCAGCCATTATTGATCCAATTAATAAATATTATAAATAAAAAAATAAGAATTATCCTAATGTGTTTAGGAATTTATCCTTAGCTTCCTTCATCTGTTTTTCAACTTTAGATAGAGATTTTAGAGCAGACTCTTTAGCTACATTAGCTTTATGAGCATCATCCTTGGCTTTTTCAATATCAGATTGAATATTATTTAATTCATTTCTAGCTTCAGATAGAATCTTATCTACTTGATTAGTAGCTCTACTTTTAATACCCTCAGCATCTATACGGGCTTTGTTAAGTATATCTAGTTTTTCCTCTAAAGCATCTTTAGCTTCTTTTTCAGCTTTTTGTTGTTTTAAATAAGACTCATCACATTTATCATCTAAAGATTTTAATTCTTTATTCAAAATTGAGATACGTATAGAAGCTGCCTTTTCTTCTCTCTCAAAATTAGCTAGAATATCAGCAGCTTCTGAGGCGTGTTTAAATACCTCATATAAACGAGCACTCTTACGTAACTCACCAGAGATAGCAGAATAGCTAACTTTAGTTTTTTCATCTTTATCAGTCATAATTTAACCTATTAATTTTTAAGAGTGCAATGTAATATAAATGAATATGTATCACCAGCAGCTCCACCAGAAGTTGTTAATTGTATATCACCTTCTGTATCTGTAGTTGGATCCCCTGCCATACTCTTACCTCCGAAAGGTCTATAATCCATATATCCCTGTCCTTGGAAATATTCAATTACTTCATCAGTAGCGTCATCCCAATCTAATAGTACATAATCAAACCCGACACCTACTGCCCAAGTAACTTCATCTACTCGGATACGACCCGGAATATTAACTCCATCCGGGCCGGTAAGAGAGGAACGATCAATAACTACTACATTAGATTCATCAGAAACACTGAAAGCACCTGTTATATTCACAACTAGCTTTCTATTTCCAGAAACCATTGTTTTAACTGTAGCCATTATTAATCCCCTTATTATGTAGCAATAATGCCATGAGTACGTAATTTAGCCAGTAGTGCATTAAGTTTATTCTCGATAGCTGTAACTTCTGTTACCAGTGTGGCTAAAGCAGCGGCAGTAGTATCTAAATCTGTAGCAGCATTAGATGTTACAGCAGTTGCTCCACTGGCATGTGCAGAATACGCAGTAGGTGCAGAAACATCAGCCTCAGCAGCAGATTGTGCTCCTAATACTTGAGTGCCTGCTACTTTAATAGCACCTCCACCATTTGCAGTACCTATATCAATATTTGAAAAATGTGTTGCTTTCGTACTTTCATTCGCAGCCATATTATTTCTCCTAGCCTTGGCATAAGGCAGTCAACTCCCATATCTCAGGGATCTATAGTTTAATAAATAAGGATGGGGCTTTTCACCCCAATTGTTAGGTAGAACCTAATATTCCCTATCGGGGGTATTACTTGAGGTATTTAATCGCATTCTGTAGTATTTCAACAGAATCTTTCATAAAACCCAACGCTCTATTACAATTAGAACAAAGAAGGCCACGCACTTTTCCAGTCTTATGACAATGATCAACTGCTAAAGAATTATTATAAGGCTCTATCTCTCCACATATTTTACATACGTGGTTTTGATTGAGACTTAAAGTATGGTATTCTTCTAGAGTTAATCCATACATTCTGTTTAGTTCATTATTCTTAGCTTTATCAGGATTAGTTTTACGCCACTTCTTCTGATACTCTGCTTTGGAATTAGATTTAATAATCTTTTTCCATTCACAATTATCAATAGAAAATCCTTTTGAAGAATCTATACGATTCAGTCTATGTTGTTTAGAAGGTCTTTCTCCTATTTGATCTACAAACAAATAGAAATCATTATACCATTCATCACAAACATTAAACTTTGTATGCATTCTTCTCATCCAAGCCCATGAATTATATAGTGGATGTCTTTCTTTCTTTGTTTTAAGTTTTGCCATGTTGTCCTCCTTATAGGTCAGGTATATGGCTAGTTAATAGATCAGGCCCCCGGAGATCCGAATATTGCACGAGGATCAGTCCAACCAAAGCTGTAACGCTCTGTAGCTTTGAACTTAGCATTTTCAGTATCAAAATCGTTATCAAGAGCAAAGCTCATTGGACGACGATTAAAACACTTCATACCATCCTGTACATTAGTACGGATAAACCAAGCATCGGCATCTGTTAGATAATGATTAACTTTAACACCACCGGGGAATTTACCCATTTGTTTTAAAGCGTTTACATCATTATCAGCAGTACCTACACGGTATGGAGATTGAAGAATACGTTCTGCTTCAAATACCAAATCAGAAGGAATAATTAATGATTGGGGCATAACAGAAATCTTTAGACCACGATCATTAGTAAACTTCATGATATCAATACATGCTTGCTCTAGAGAAGCTTCAGATAAATCAGCAGCGGTTGCCAATTCATTAGCCCATGTACCACCTGAATGATTCAAATGAGCTGTAGAACACATCTCTAAACCGTCACCACCAGCATAAGTACTGTTGAATGCACGATTGTAAACATTAGCACCGACGGTTTCTTTTGTTTGACGCATAGAGAATGCCAATGCACGAGAGCGTCTATCACCCACTACACCATATTGGTCATCTTCTACCATTTCACGAGTAATCACAAAACCTAAACCATATACAATATGATTATAACGGGTTAAGAATGCTTGATTCTCTTCGTCATACGCGATACCGTTACCTTCACCCTTACGGGATGCAAGGCCGAAACTAGAAACACCTAAGTCTTCTTCATAAGCTTTACCTGATTTGAATTCATCAAATAGGTCGGTGTATTCTACGCTATGTTCAGCATATGCTTTACCATATATTGAATTAATACCGGGCCATAATAACTTTGCAAAATTTGAACTAGTAATTGCCATTTTTCATAGCCTCCTATTATACGTTATTAAACTGAGTATTGACGAACTTAACCCAATAGCGACCAAACGCTAAAGTAGGATCATTTCCAACAATATCAGGGATTTCAACAACAACAACATCACCATCATTAGTCAATGCATCACCATTAATTTCATGATTAGAGATACCTGTAGTTGTATTACCAGCAGTTGCTAGGATATCTTGAGCTTCCCCAACAACCAATGTAGCAGCAGTATCATCAACCTGTGCTTCAAAAATTACATCTTCAGCAGGAATATAATACACTACCCAATCAGTGTTTGTAGATGCACTGTCATCATAATAACGTGTAGTAAGAGCATCTGGATTGAAAGGGCCACCTGATTTTTGTGACATTGTATCTTTCTTACCAAAGCCTACAGCAACACCTAGACATACACCTTCAACCGCAAGGGCTTGTGCAAGTCCAGAAGATAACTGTAATGCATCTCCTACGAAAATGTCAGCGCCGTCCGCTACACCCACTGAACGAATCAATGAATTTACTGGAGCACCGCTAACAGTCTTTACAGCTCGAAAGCCATTAGGACGATCAACATTAGCCATATTTATAACTCCTTAATTATAAGTTTTTAAAATAGACAATGATTACGTCCTATATGGTTACTAGTCTCTTGAGAGTTTAATATCACCATATTGTCCATTATCACTGTCAGTTTGTGTAATAGCTTGTTCTCTGTCAGTTATATCAGCTTGTTTTGCTTTCTGATCTTCCTCATAATATTCTTTAGGAATACGCATAAGGTAATAGAACTTACCGCTACCAGCAGGTACTCGAATAATCGAGCCTACATTATCAGTTTGATAAACCATGTCCTGACCAACAGTATGCTGTCCATCATCACTACGTACAAATTCCCACCAAGCTCGTTGGAACTTTTGGATACGTTGTCCACTTTCATCACCATCCAAGATCCAACGATATGAAAATGCTGGGTCTTTACCTTCTACAGTAAGGATGTCTCGATTACCAGAGACAGGTACGCGTTTAGCTGGACGACCTGAAACGTCTTCAGCACGGCTTACATCATCTTTACGAGGTCTTCCTCGTCCTCTCTTAACAGTTCCAACTTCTTGTTGTGTCATATTACTTTCTCCTAATTATAAGTTTTTATCTAATCTTAAAGCTCACCAGAATCTACAAGCTGATCAACATATTCTTGTACATTCTCAAAAGCTCCAGTATCTACAAACATTTTAGCGAATTGTCTTTGTTCATCACTTAAATCTTTTTCAGTATATTTAGATTTTTTAGGCCGTTTACCAGTACCTGTTTTTTCTGTAACAGTACCAGCACTTACCTGTCTTTCGTTACCGAAATTATGAGGAAATTTCCTCTTCATTTCAGAAGTGACATATTTTAAAACATCTTCAATCGGAGCACCTTGATTTCTATCAGCATATTCCATACCAATAGCATCAGCAGCACCCCTCAATGATATATCATTATGGTACCAACTATTTTCACCAGCCCATTCAACAAATGCTGGATTAGGGGCTAACTCTGTATTATCAGCAGGGTGTTCTTCTTCTGACGGTAAAGAGTTTTCAGCAGCCTTCTTAGCTTCTTTTAGTTCATCCATCTTTTCATCAATTTCTACAACCGATGCATGATCATCATCTTCCAAGGCATCAATCTTTTCTTTTTTAAGAGCAGATAATGCCTTTTTGTATTCTTGTTCAGCAATCTTTTTATTATGTTCACCTAATGCTTTCATTGCACTCTTTAAGTTATCAATCTCACTTGTATAAGAGTTTAATTGCTTAGATTGTTGTTGAATTCGTGACATAAATTCACCATTACGATTAAAGGTTTTAGCATCAACCCAATCATCAGGCTCTCCAGTCCACTCATCTTCTGGTCTCCACCCTGAAGCCATTGCCTTCTCTTCAGCAGGGGATAATTTTACTTCTTCTTCATTAATTTCTTCTCTTTCTAAATCAAGATCTAAATTTTCTTCAGACATATTCTACACCTTCTCTATTGTTTAATTTCTCTTGTGTTTTATTAGACATATATTCAGGAATTTCTTCAGTGATTACCCCTAAGATATCTTCATCATTCATGATCATATACTCAGTTTCTGGGTCTGCCGGATCTTGTACAAACTTTCCAGCATATCTAGAAAAGTAAATATAATCACCTTTATTTGCCCAAGGTTTACCACTAAAATCAATACTGAATGCTTTCCAAGCCTGATCCCCATGATCTACTAGGAGACCTTTCTGTACCCCACCTTTCTCAAGTTTCTCATCTATTGATAAGATTATACCTGAAGCAGTAGTCTTTTCAACCTTATCCGGTTTAATAAGAACTCTATGTCCTGTTGGTTTAATCATATAAATCTCCTGTCCCAGCATCTTCTATCCATACTAAGATTGACTCAATAGCAGCCACGCTACCTAAAGCCTTGGAGTTTTTTTGAGTTGTTTCATCCATTGATTTACCGGTGAATTCTCCATTCAACCATGAATCAAAATGCCCTACTATATCTCCTTGTAAGGATAATATTAAGGATTTTGTCACAGGATGTTTACACCAACTATTTACTTCAGCTTCTGGAATACTTTTAAAAGCATCTTCTGCCCTTTCGTATAATTCTGTTGTACTATTTCTTAGCATCTAAACTACCTCTCTTTCTTCTATTTAGAACTTGTGTCTCCATTTGGAGTAGGTTTTTCTTCTGCCTGTTTCAAGCTAGTTATAGCTTGTAATCGTTGAGTTAAAATACCTTCTTGTTTTACTATACCATCAATAAGGGAATTTACTTGATCTATTTCAATTCCACTTTCTGTTGCAGAAGCTTTAGCAAGGTTAGCAATTGCCGATGCATAATCTTTCATAGCTTCATATTGTGTATTGGCTACTTGTAATTCATGGGTAGCGGTCTCTAATCTAACCTGATGATCAAATTTTTCCATTTCTAATTGAGTTTCAAAATCAGGTTGAGGAGGTTGTACTTCCATTAATTGATCAATATTCTCATGACCTTCTGCTTCTAATACTTGACGTAATACTAATGATGGATTTAATGGGAATCCTGCTGATAATTTCTCTACTAAGGATTGTGCCTTAGCCATAGCATGTGCTTCTGATAAGATACTTGGATCAGCTCCGGGGATAATATCTAAATCATCCATATTAAAATCGCTTAATCTAATAGTTTGTAAACGTCCATCATCTAATACATTAAAGTATTTTTCTTTATCTAAATAATAACTATTTAGACGATATATCTTTTTATATTCTTTACCCAATGATCTATAAATACGTTTGTATATAGATACAAATACTTTCATACCTTGTTCAAGTACAGCAACTGTAGTAGAATATGGTTGATTTTGACCGGGATTCTCTCCAACCATAATATCTTTAACAGATGCTAATCTTTCACCAGACTGAATTAACATATCCAATAATTGAAATAATACATTACTAGGATCACGGGTAGGCATTGGGTAGATACCTTTACGTAAATCATCTCCAGTAGATTGTACTGTTTTCCACTCACCCGGCTTATAACGTAATGCACCACCCCTAACACGCACACCTTTTGCTAGAAAACCACCTTGCATATTACTCAGTGTACCAGCATCAGTTAATTGATTTAGGAGGGTATTGATTGATGTATTAAGTGGTCCTAACAAAGAACCAAAACCCAACGAGTATATTTTACTTTCTGGATTAGGAATAAATGAGTATTGTGTAAAATACTCAGTAGGTGTTATCTTAAGAATTTCACCATCAAATCCAGTAACAATATTTTCTGAAGTGTATCTTGCTACAATACGTAATACTTTCTGACTGTCATGGTCTACAGTAACAATATAGGGTTCTTTATAACCATCTTCATCTAAATCTAACCATGTATGACACTCTAAAATTTCATGGGGACTTTCATCACCTGATTGAGTGAGTCCAGTAATTTCATCACCAACACCATAATGACTACGCTTATCAGGATCTTGGAGATCAATATTTAAATAGATATCCAAGTTTTGATATTCTTTAACTTCGTTTTGATCAAGCCATATTCTATGTGTTTTACGAGATTTTTCAAAATCTTCTGCATAATAATTAATGACTAGGTCTCTAGCTAATACTAACTCAGATACTGTATTTTTTTTACTTGGGCTATAATAAGTCTTTTTAAATGCAAGACCAGTTATAGGGAGGATATATAAAAGACGATCCATATCGTCTTGCCAATCTTCCATCTCATGTAGTAATTGATATGACATGTAATCAGAAACACGATTACTTCGGTCTAATTTTAAACCCTGATCATCTCTTTTACCTAATATTTTAGTTTTAACTAATTTAGGATCATTTACTAGTGCTGGATATGCTCTAGCATGGAATTGTAATGCAGCAGTAGATAATAGGGGATATTTACTATTAGAAGCTCCCGGCCAAGGAAAACTCTTATCTTCCATAACCTGAGTAGCTAATTTTAACCATTCCTCATGTTTATCTTCCCAATCACTTCTACTTTCTAAATCATCTTTATAATAATCAACAATATCCTTACCTATTCCATCTAGAATATCTTGATCTAAACCCTCTGCAATATTAGAAGATTCTAGTGATTGGTTAACTTGTGTTAAATCTAAATTAGTATTTGGCATATATTGTCTCAATAACCAGTTATGGGATTAGCCCCAATATCCATTAAATATAAACTTTCTTCCTCTTCCCACCATTCTTCTTCTAACTCTTGAGCAGTAGGAGGATCAACCATTTTATCCAATGCTAACCCTATATGAGCTAAAGCATCAACCTGATCCTTATATTGTCCACGAGGGAATTGTGTCATCTCTGTATACAAACTATGGTACCAATGGGCATCCATATCAAATTGTATCTGTCCAGCTCTAAGACGTGCTCTGATAGACTGTGCCCTCTTCATCTTATCTTGAGAAGGGGTAGGATCATCAATAGTTAGATATATCCCCCTTTTTTGCATTTCTTGATTAAGAAAGGGACCTATAGATCTAGCAATATTTTCTTTTTCAATTATAAAGAGTTCTGGTTCATATCTTTGTTGTAATATAAATAATTCATCAACAATCTCTAAAGAATCCCCACGAAACCTCCTGACATCCACTACCTTCAATTTTCCTTGAGAATTCATACCTGCTACCACCATAACAGTAAAAGCGGCCCTATCCTTCTCTGAGATAGCGAGATCACATCCTATATAATATTCTAGGTTCTCTTCTCTATCTTTAATTGGTAAGAAATCATCACCTTGGAAATAGGCATTCTCTTCATCAATTGGGTAATTTAAGTATTCTTGTGAATAACCCTCTGGAAAACCTTGTTGTACATAGTCAAGTCGTATATTTTTTAATCTTTTCTGAGAAAACTTCTCAGGCCATAACATTTGACTAAAATCGGGACTATGTGCTTGGTATCTTATGGATAACCAAGGAGTATCCTCTCTTTCTCTATATTCCTCATCAAGCCAAAACTTAATACCATCTGTTTTAGTATGTTTACCCCCCCAAGGAGGCATTAGTCTTTCTAGAAGGGAATCCATATGTAAGATTGTTCCTACTATTCTTACCTTACAGTGATCTCCCCCTGCTGGTAAAAGGGCATTAAAGAACCATCTTCTAAATTTATCCCTTCTTTCTTCATTTAAGACAATCTCATCATTCTCAAGATCATCTCCAACTATTAAATCTGGACGTGTATTACGCCATTTAGTACCACGTAATTTTTGTTCACTACCCTTAGCATCTATACGGAATTGAGTACCATCTTCAAATTCAGCAATAACAACAGATTCTGTATCTTTAACTAACTTTCTCTTTAATCCAAAGAGTTCAATTAGGTCATCATTCTCTATTAATTCTCTTTTAATATCACCAAGGAACTGTATTGCCTGTCCCTCTGTATCAGATACAACAAGAACAAAACGTGCCTTACGGAATAAGACAGATGCTAGAGTGTAGGAGTGGGTTATAGCAGTACTTTTTGCATGCAATATGTTCAAATAAGGTCGTTAATCTTATCTCGGAAATTATTCCAGCTATATGTTACCATATAGATCAGACTATATCTTCAATCTAATGAATTTAAGTATTGGACTTCTTTTTTCAATTTGTCTCTAAGTTCCAAGATTTCATTAGTAACTTTATTTGTAGTTCCCATTGTATCTTGTAACTCTAATACTTTCACTTAGATTGGCTCCCGTTTCCACCCACTTAGGTGTACGTCTTTCGACTAGTCGTTGAACCTTCCTCTAATACGAGGCTTGGCTGCTGATTGTCCTATTTCAAGGAAGTTCCAGCAATTAGAGAGCTTACGAGGCCATGCTGCCTATATTTATATTGCGCCTAGACCTTTAGTTAACCTCGTGGCGCAGCAATCGCTACTTTGGGATCTGGCCTACAGACTAATTCCCATAACTCCTTATGGAACGAAGGTGTCGGCTTGGGATTATCAAAGCGAGATAACAATAAGGAGGTAGTAAAACCATATACTGTCTCTGCATTTAATTCCATATTCTACCTATTCTAATTTGGTGGTTGATAAAGGAATCGAACCTAAAATGCCTTGCGGCTCTTTCTATAGTATCTCGACTGCACTACTAACAGTCCCAGTCTTCTTCAATATAAAACATGATTGAACTCCGTGTTTTCGTGTATGGAACTATTATAGTACATATTGATAAAAACACCAAAATACCCCCGCTACTAAGTTTTGGGAACTATGTTCCTCCCAGAGGATGAGTTAATAAATTGGTGGAGATGATCAGAGTCGAACTGATGTCCAGAGTAATTCCTATGTAGGCTTTTTACCCTGTCGAAACCTTTCCATCCCCTTCTTTCTTCTTATCTTCTTTATTACCAAAGATACGATCCCATTCAGAATTAAAATGTTTCTCATTAACCTTCATAGGTCTTCGTACAGTATTATTTTTGTTGTACTTCATCTTTATTAGCCTTATTCTTTCTAGAAAGATACCTATCAAAAGAATTAACACCAAAAAATGACTAAAAGTGTTCTTTGTCTATTTTAGCTGGATTTATTCTTTTTTCCTGCTGTTTTTGTTCTTGCATAAGATCTATTCTTAGATTTTGATTTAACTTTTAGATTACTAGAAGAGTTATCATTAGGGTTTCCATTAGAATGATCCACATCCTTACCATCCCCTTTACTTACCTTACCAGACTTTTCCATCTTCCTACGAGCTGCATTTCTTTTAGCTCTTCTCTTCTTCTGTGCTGGTTTACCTTGATATTTATCGTATTCTTCCCTATAATTACGTCTAGAACCACTCATCGTTCCATAGCCTTTTTGATATCTTCCTTCCTTTTCCTTCTTTCCTTAGACATTTTACCTCCAATAGATTCACTCTCTACCAGTTTCTCTACTTTCCTTTTCCTTCTTTCTTTAGATTGTTCAGATTCTTCCCCTTTATAATTCCTAGCACCGGGAACATCATACTTACCACCTGATTTCTTAGATCTTGAACCACTCATTGTACTATGAATCCTCCTTTATTACCTCATGGGTAGCATCAACAGTCTTAGATTCAAGTTGTCGTGCTATATCCTCAAATTTATTCTGGAGTAGGGCCATTGCATCCTTACCCTTATTATTCTCCACCCTAGATGTTGGATCACCTCTCAGTAAAGCTCGTTTATCATACAAAATACCAACGATGGTAGCTAAATCCTTACCACCAATCCCTAATCGTATTACAGAACCATCTCTACCAATTTTCTCATCACCATTGATAATCCTATCATTTAATTGACCCATAGCAATATGTACAGTTTGAGAGAATTGAGCATCTAATTCATCTTGTTTCTTCTTTTTACACTCTGCAAATACAGAGGGCCACCAAGAAGAACGTGTCTTCCAATCCCTAATGATATCTGCTCTCACACCACAATATTTCTGAGCTTGTCTAGAGGTTCCAGTGATAAGATAAGCAGAGGCAGCAGCTATCTTTTGTTCTGGAGAATATTTACTATTTGGAGCATAGAGATCCTTTAAATCTATTTCCAAATAAGATTCAATATATTCTTCATGATCAATATCAATCAAAGGTACTGTATCAGGCATACCATAAACTACTTCACTTTTAGGCATATTAAGTTCTTTATCCCAATTCTTTGAATTATCTTTACCCTTTTCATACAACACTTTTGACATTTATTTAACCTCTAGGTTTAGTTCTTAGTTTTCTTTTTATTTGTTTTTTAACTGTTATTGAGTTATTAGGTGATATTTCTTTACCTTCTTTTCTCTTTTGTATACACTTTCCTGAATATTTGTATTATTATATACAAACAATAATTATAGTCTATTAGACAACAAATTTTAAAGAAAGTTCAATAAAAAATAGAAAAAAAGTGAAAAAAACCATAAAAAAATAAAAAAAATAAGAAATTACCTTTATTTTGGTTATTTTGTGCTGTCTTGATAGATTGTTGTTGTAAACTAGGGCAAAGATAACAATATCAACCTTTTAAAGTATATAGGGTATTATTGTTTGTTTACTTATGTCCCCATAGAGAGTTCCGCTATATTAGCATTTCCTTATATACTACCCTAATTCCCTTTTAAATTTGAAAAAACGACTAATTGTGGGTATTACACTATATGAGGGGATTTCAATATTTGGCCATGCCCCCCCTATTCCTTTTATAATAACAATCCTTTTTTATTTGAATGATAATCATTCTCATCTGATATCCAGCTATAACCCTACATTCTATGGGGTATATTTCTAAGTGAGACTAGTTCTAATTTTGGGAACCACCACAAATACCAATAGCCTTCTAAAATATGTAGTCTAGACTACTTCTAAATATTGACAATTATGATCACATTATGACAATTATGGTCACATTATGACAATTATGGTCACACAAGGATTTAATTGTAGTCTAGACTACTTGTTTAAAATCAATGACTTACAAACTTGGCACGTTATCTGCATGGTAACAGATTGTAAATAACTGCAATTAATTATTATTAGGAGTATTTATTATATGTATATATTAGAAGGTATTAATAAATTAGGTGAGTTACAATCTATTCGTTTTAGTAGATGGGATAAGTACACTACTGAGGTCACAGCGGATAAAGTAGCTAAACAGGCTGGTATCATATCTTATGTATGGTACAAGATTTAAAGTTATATAATACTTGTAGTCTAGACTACATTTTGTTAATATTTACACATCGGGCAATATCGCCCTTAATTGATAGCCCATACGGGCATAGGAGTTATAATCATGGCTAAGAAAAACACAAAGTCTAAAGCTAAAGCAGGTTCATTATCTGGAGACAATTTCACACTTGAGCAAGTAGCTATTGAATGTATCCACTTTGAGACTGAGAACGAAGTAGTAAAACAGAGCAAAAATACTCTATCTGATCACTTCTTAAGTGCTGCATCTATTTACATCAAAGACGTAAATACTACTGGAGAGGATATGGCTTCCGATCATCCTTTCCTAGTGGCTTGTGATGCTCAAGAAAAAATTAGTAAGTCTGAGCAGGCTGGAATCAATCAATGGGACAAAATCCCCCGCTCATGGTCACAGCTTAAGTCTAATGTAAAAGCCGCCTATAATATGGGGCTAGATATTAACTCTTATACTACTGAATCTAGTATGCGTAAGGATTTAAACGAAGCCCGTAAAGCTGCTAAAGAGGCTAATAAAACTCCTGAAGAGTTAGCTGCAGAACAGGTTGAAAGTGCCTTAGATGTTCTTACAGAGTCCGGAAATACTGCATTATCTCAAAGACTCTTTGCCATTACTGAGCAATGTAAAAATGTTACTGATTCTCAAGCTGATGATATTCTTAGAATATTAGACGAAGCATTAGAGAATATTATGGTTATGAAAGAATTAGCTGCGCAATTCAATGATGATATTCCTAACGAAGCAGTAGCTTAAAAAGAAAGCTAACGAATAAGGCTCCAGTCTGCAAAGGCTGGGGCTTTTTCACGTCTATTACTTTTATAATATGTAGTCTAGACTACATTATATTTTTTTAATTACTACTATCATCAATCAAGTGCGGTGTGTATATTTAGTTATCAACTACTATCATCAGTGGGTGGTGTATATTACAGAGTTATATTATACTTGACTTTATAGTATAATTATGTCATAATGTACTTATAAATTAGAGGTTTAGCTATGTTTTTAGGAACACTGGAAGTATTGATATTTTTTTGTATTATCCTTATTTTAATAGGGTTTTTAATTTTATTAGATTAAATGTAGTCTAGACTACATAAGGTAGGATACATATATGGCTATGACAAATACTCAGAGAATAATTGATATGATGTACGATCCTAAAAGTATGGGTAAAAGAGCAAAGGATAATAGAAAGTTAGCAGCTCTCAAAGCTCATAAACAAAGATTATATTTATTAAATAAATCAAAAGGATAATGAAATATGACTAAATCAGAATTAGTTGAATTAATTGAATCATTATATTATCGTCATGATTTAGAGGGTACAGCCATTCACGCTACCTGTTTAGATGTACTAGGTGGAGAAAATAAAAAAGGTGCTGAATTTAAAGCTATAAATAATAGAGTGAATGAAGCATTTAATTGTATACGCCCTGAGTTACAAGAGGTATTTAACCAACAAGATATACGGGATACCACAACAAAACAGGCTTTACAGGCTGGTAAGAATAATATAATCAGTGGTTATTTCAGTTAGTCTAGACTACATTTGAGGTTCATCTATTATGTTTATGGAATTAAATAGAAAGTATGACAATTTACAACAAACTAGTCCTAATCTTAGGTTTGTTATCTTCTTATTAATATTATTTCCTGTATTATTAATGCCTATTAACTACCAAATATTTACAATGGTTATTCTTATTTGTTTAAGAGCATTGTACTTCTATAAATCAAGGAGTTAATATTATGTTTACTGATCTTGATATTGAAATTATTAAATATTTAATTGGGTTTATATATCCTTTTTTAATACTTGCCCTTACTAAATATATTTTTGATATGTAGTCTAGACTACATTAACAACGTGGAGGTAATACACATATGAAGCGTCTATTTAAAGTTAGTCATAGGAATAAGAAAGTTCTTAAGAAAGCAGGTATCCCTAGCTCTTTTCCCAATAAGCAGGAGGCTAAGAAGACTAGAGATGAGGCTGGTGGTATTAAGTCTGGATTCTTTGTTACTCTCGATGTAGATCATTGGAGATATAAATCATGAAAGATTATATGTATTACTTCAGCAATTTAGATAAGAAGTTAAGGTATGGTGATGGACGAGTTATCCGTAAAGGATTAACCCATAAGGTAAAGGGAGATATTAAATTATGCAGTAATGGTTTACACGCCTCTAAAAAAATATTGGATGCATTACAGTACGCACCAGATTCTTACCTATGGTTAGTTAGTTTATCTGGTACTATTATACACGGTTATGATAAAAGTGTAGCATCTGAGAGGAAGTATTTGGTGGGTTTAGATTTATCTGATATTTTGTGGGAGTTTTCACGTAAACAAGCACTTATTAATATTGAAAAAATTAAACCACATACTGATCAATATGAAACTATAATTAAATACCTAAAGACTGGTTCAAGTCATTTAAGGTCTGCTGCTAGGTCTGCTGCTAGGTCTGCTGCTGAGTCTGCTGCTGAGTCTGCTGCTAGGTCTGCTAGGTCTGCTGAGTCTGCTGCTTGGTCTGCTGCTGAGTCTGCTGCTGAGTCTGCTGCTTGGTCTGCTAAGTATGCTGCTTGGTCTGCTGCTGAGTCTGCTGCTAGGTCTGCTGCTTGGTCTGCTGCTGAGTCTGCTGCTAGGTCTGCTGCTGAGTCTTCTGCTAATAAAATGTTAGAAGATATGGTAATAGAAGAGATGGAAAGAAGAGGAGTAAAATTATGACACCTAAGAGAATCAAAAATAAAATAAGGCTAATGGATAAAACAAACCAGATGGTTATTCTTGGAGTAGGGGATAAATGGATGTATTCTACTATTAAACAGGTATGGAGAGAGAAGGGTACTGGACGTACTACTGGAAAATTGTTATCTACTAATTGTCCTGTTGAATTTGATCCGCACACTAACACATGGTCTGAGATTCAGAAAGCTGCATAAAATCTGTAGTCTAGACTACTATCATAAGCCCTATAGCTTAATTGGATAGAGCAACGGATTTCTACTCCGTAGGTTGGGGGTTCGACTCCCTCTAGGGCTACCATTTTATTAATAGATATTAATTAGGTGAGTTATGGCATATGTAAAATTTAAAGCTATTTCTAAAAAAGGTAAGGTATATTCTTCGGGATCCACCCCATGTTTTTCTGGATTACGTAACTTTAATTTGGGAGTTGGTATGCTAACTAAAGGAACATGGACTGATATTAACAAAGATCCTTTATATAAGATAAGATATAAACCCAATAACTCATCAGGATTAAGTGATAAAATACTTAACTTTTATTATGACTATCTTTATAACCATAATGGTTGGAGAGATTTAATCTATAATAAAAATATTTTAAGTATTGAAGAATCAGGAATTGATGCAAGGTGTGATGTTAACGGTTCTTTATTATTAGCTGTACTTTCTGCTTATAGGAATATAGACGAATTACCAAAAATGGTTTCATCCTTCTATTATATGTGTAGTCTAGACTACGTTAATAATAAAGATATAGCCTTTTATATGTCTCATTTTGTTCATGTTACAAAAAATGGAACCATGTATCATTTACCATCTAGTGATAATTATAACACAAATCATCTTATGTTTAATTATTATAATCATTCTATATTAGATGGTATTAAATATGCTTCTTCTTTTCCTTATACAGATAAAACAGAGTATCTTCCTAAATTTACAGAAGATTATGTATTTGGAGGTACGTATGAATACTTTAAATTCTCAGAAAGTGTAAAAGATTCTATTTATTATAAATTTAAGGGGATGTATAAATCTAATGATGATACTATTATCATTAAAAAGTTTAAAAAGTTAATTTTAAAAATGCAATTTGGAGTGGAGGATATTAAGAAATGTCAAAAAATCTAAAGGGTAAAAAGGTAGTAAAAGATACTATTCTTATATTAGGGGCAGGTATATATGCACGTCCTTTTTATAAACACGGTAAGGTTATATTGGTTTCTGGTATTACCTCTCCTGATGAATATCCTTGGAATAAAATAAAAGGTGTGGTATTCACCGGAGGTGTGGATGTAGATCCTTCTTTATATAATGAGAAAATACATTCCAAAACACACTCTAATATACGTAGGGATAAATCTGAGAAACTTTTTTATAATAGATGTAAAGATTTAAAGATACCTACTGTTGGTATTTGTAGAGGTGCTCAGTTTTTAAATGTAATGAATGGTGGTAGGTTGATGCAGCATGTGTATAATCATGCTATATCAGGAACACATACTATCATTACAGATAAGGATGAATCTGTTTTTGTTACAAGCACTCACCACCAGATGATGTATCCAAAAGGTAAATATCAATTATTAGCATGGGCTAATGGTTTATCCAATAAATATGAGACAGGAGGGGGGGTTATTTTTCCAAAATCAAACGGGGAAGTATTTAGAGAACCTGAGGTTGTTTATTTCCCTGATACAAAATCATTATCTGTTCAATTCCACCCCGAATATATGAAAGATGATTCTAGGGGATATTCTTATTTTCAAGATCTATTAAAGGAGTATTTTCTATGAGTATTTTTTTTATTTTAGTACAGGAACCTGTTGGAGTATCTCTAAAGGTGGGTGATACCAATCTTGTTGGTTCCATTACGACTGTTCTTACTTTTACAAAAGATGGGACAATAATAAGGAGACGTATGCCAGATAATGTTGATTATGGTTTAATCTTAGATGAAAATAGGAGGATTATAATTAATGATTAATGAAAAATTAAGATTGATTGATTATATGGGTGATATCTGTATCCGTTCTAAATCTGATAAAGATACTGATTATTGGTTATTAAAAATAACCCCTGAGGGAGAACTTTATCTTTTCGACGGGTTAATACAGGAAAACACTAATTTTTTAATTGAAAATGAATGTATAGTTGTACTTTAGTCCAATCTTAATAGGAGAAAGAACATGACAAAATATGAAGATATAACAGTTGGTACAGACCCTGAAGTATTCCTTGAATCCAAAAAGTCTGGTATAATTAGTGCTATTGGGTTAGTTGGTGGTACGAAAGAAAACCCAATTCCAGTAACTAAGGGTGCATTACAGGAAGATAATGTATTAGCAGAATTTAATATTGATCCAGCCCACTCTCCTAAAGAGTTTATTACTAATATTAAAACTGTAATGTCTCAATTAGAAAATAAAGTAAATCCCCATAAACTAAGGGTACTATCATCACATAGGTTTACCCAATCAATGTTAGAATCATTGGGTGAGAAAGCATTAACTTTTGGATGTGATCCAGATATAAACGCTTGGGATGGTGAAACTAATGAGAGTCCTTCAGCCTATACAACACTACGTACAGCAGGAGGTCATGTACACGTAGGTTTTAAAGTTGATAAAGAAGATTCACAGACTAGATTTAATGTTATTAAACTAATGGATATATATTTGGGTATACCCTCTGTTTTATTGGATGGTGATACAGAGCGTAGGAGTATGTATGGTAAGGCTGGAGCATGTCGTATTAAGGAATATGGGGTTGAATATAGAACCTTATCTAATTTTTGGTTGCAGTCTGAGAAACATATGAAGTGGGTATACTCTCAGAGTATTCGTGCTGTAAAGAATAAAGATTATGTAGATGAAATTATTGATCGTTATAGTTCGGATGAAATACAGAATACTATTAATAATAGTGATGTTGAAAAGGCAGAAAGTATTGTATCTGACTTACAACTAGAATTAGTCTAGACTACTTTTACATAGGAGAAGTTACTAATGGTGGATCAAGTAAGATTCCTTAATCAAAGATTTAAGGATGTAATAATAGCTATTAAAAGAAAATCTAATATCGGAAAAGTTATACCTATACGTGTTCATAAGTTTTTAAATGATGATGAAGATGGTACTATTATTATACGTTATAATAATATAGGGAGTGATAACATTGTTGAAACTACATTTTATGAAGATGATTATATTTTAGATTGCCCAAAAGTAGGAATGGTTGGAATTGGTAAAAAAACTATGTACCTAAGACGTATTCCTGAAAGGCAATGGAAAAGGGGGTATAATTCATCAATTATACGTGGAGAAACTTTATGTAATAAGGAAAACATAGAGATGGGTCTTAATAGAGTTAATATTATGAATAATTCTATTGTTGATGCTATATATAATCCAGACTACCCTAATTTTAATGAAGCATTAAACGATATGATTAAGGGTAAATTATTATCATTCCCTATCTCTCGTAAATTTGCTGTAGGGTTAAATTATGATGCTGCCTTTCCTGTTATTTATTATAAGGAATGGGTAGTTGGTTGGGTAGATGAAGGTACTATCATGCTCCCAGAGAAGACACATCATTTATATGAAGAATTATCACAATATACTGAATGTCGGAGGGTATAATGCGTAAAAATAACAAACGAATACATAGTTTAATGGGTGTACCAGCAGATCCTTGTGAGTATAAAGAAAGCCCCAAGTTAATTAGTAATACTCTAATAGGAATTGAGGTAGAATTAGAAAATGTTAGAGGTTTGGATTTTAATAATGAATCGTTTAGAAAATACTGGAATATAGTAGAAGATGGTTCTTTAAGGGATGGTGGATTAGAGTTCGTATTATCTCGCCCTTTTGCAGGATCTGATTTAATTAAAGCACTAAAGGAGTTTGATAAAACCATCTCTAAATATAAAGATCGGATTATTTTATCTGAACGTACCAGTGTACATGTTCATATTGATGTACGTAGTCTAGACTACAGCCAGTTACTTAAATTTGTATCATTGTATACAATATTTGAAGAGCCTTTGTTTAGATTAGCAGGTGGGGAAGATAGAAAGAATGGAATATTTGCTACATCACTATCTAATGCAGAGGGATATATAAATCATTTAGGGTCAGAAGGAGACTCTCCTAGTGAGAGAAATGCTAAGGATATTATTTCAAACTTTTCTAAATACTCAGCATGTAATTTAGCAGCAGTAAGACAATATGGTTCTCTAGAGTTCCGTAATCATGAAGGAACATATGATACTGAACGTATCTTAAAGTGGGTAAATGTATTATTATTGCTTCGTAAAAATGCCATTGAAAATGAATTACCAATTCAAGAAATATTAGGAAATATATCAATTAATGGTGCTGAGAAAGTATTTAAAGATATTTTCTTAGAATATTCAGATGAAATGATGTATCCAGATTTAGAATTTGATATGTTTAATGGGTTACGTCTAGCACAAGATATTATCTATTCTTCAAACCTCTATTCAGGTATTGATGTACCAAAAGCTAAATATCTTAAAGATACTTTATTTTCTAAATTTTATAAATCCCATAATAGGAAACGGTTTAAAGAGCGTTTTGAAAGATTTATAAAACATAATAACATTGAGGGTTCTAAACCTATACCCGATGATTTATTAGATTTAGATAGATTACATCGTATTCTTGAAGAACACAATCGTAATATTACGATTGAAGTAGATGATGATTTTGATAATCAAGTTATTCGTTAATTAACTGGTAAAACTTACAAAACGTAAGTGAGGAGATGAGAAAATTTGTGGAATAGTTGGTATGATAATTGATCAAAACACAAGAGATACTAAAAAATTCATATGGCAAGGTTTATATTTAGACGCTCTTCGTGGATTTGATGCTACTGGGTTGGCGACTGTAGATGTGAAAGGTGCTATAACTATTAATAAAAAAGCTATGCCATCTAATGATTTTTTACAATTAACCCCTGTTGATGATCAAATTGAGGGATGGAATAATCGTGTATTTATTGGGCATAATAGATTAGCGACTAAAGGTGCTGTGAATAATATTAATAGTCACCCTTTCCAACATGACCATATAACAATGGTTCACAATGGATCATTAACCCACCTTAATAAACTTCCTGAGAATCATAGGTTTGATGTAGATAGTGATAACCTAGCACATATGTTATCTACTATAGGAGTATATGAAACTCTAAAGATTATTCAGGGTGCCTTTGCCTTAGTTTGGTATGATGAGTTAGAGGAAAAAGTATTTATGGTACGTAATAATCAACGTCCTTTACATTATGCTACTGTTAAAGATAAAAATATTGTTATGTATGCCAGTGAAAAAATAATGTTAGAGTTCTTAATGAAACGTAATGGTTTTACCCCAGAAGAGGTAAACCTGTTACCTGTTGGGAAGCTACTATCATTCGATCCAAAAAGTAAAGATATTAGTAAATACATATCAGAGGATGTTGAATTATATAAAGAACCAAATCAGTCAAATAACTGTTATGGAGGTACAAAGCGTAATAACGCTAATAGCTTTCAACAGGGAGGTTACGAAAAAGGAAAGGAAAATAGCTCGTCGAAAAAGAAGGAAGGAAAAGGAAAAGAGAAAACTAGCGGAGAAACTAGGATTGCTAACATAAACCGTATGTTTGAAGACGCTGGAATTAAAAAGGGAGATCGACTTAGTTGTTGTATGTATTCATTTACTAATTACAAAACTGGTAATACTGATCGTGGTATTTGGGAAGGAAGTACTATTGAAGAGCCTTATCTTACTGTTATGGCTTATGGGGCTACTGAGGCTGATTTTGAGGTAGGTGAAGTATACTCTATGGAGGCTTTAAGTATGCAGGTTACTAGAGTATCTAACTCTCCAATAGTTATTAAAGAAGAACGTGTTATTGTAGATGAACAATCTAAAATATTAGAAAATTATGAAAATGAATCTTCTGATAATAATAACTCTGAGGAATATGCAGAAACTTCTATTATTTTAGCGGGGGAAACAGAACACCCTACATTAGCAGAAGAAGTGGCGGCTTATAAAGAAGGTATTAGTCTTGTAGGTAAAACTCGTTCTGAGATAAAACGATCTATACAGGAAAGACGTGAAAAAAAGCCTATAATTGCACTTCCTTATAGTAATAAAGCTGATACAGGTAGTGAGGATCTAATATATCCTAACCCAGAAAATGATATATTAGATGAAACGGAGACTGGTAATGTTGACTTCGTTTATTTAGTAGGTCCTCGTGGTACAACCATCCCTAAACATGAGTTTGACTCTTTAACAAAACATGGGTGTTCTTCTTGTACTGGAAATATATTTCCAGAAGATGCAGAGTCTATGGAATGGTGGGGAAGTGATAATACAAACCCTATATGCCCTTCATGTGTAGAAGAATTCTATAAACTAGCTGAACAAGATAAAGGACGGAGACATTAATATGGTACAAAAACAATATAGAATATTCCCTTATAAAATGGGGAGTAAAGGTGCGGGTAGATTAGCTGAAGGTTTACGTAATGAGGGGGAGAGGTGTTTTAAAGTATTCTCTGATAGGAATTATAGACCTAGACAAACCCATAAAATCATTAATTGGGGGAATAGTTCTACTCCTCAATGGTTAATCGAATATGGTAATCGCTTTCCATTTTCTCAATTGGATGTGTTAAATTGGCCACAATATATTGCTAATGCAAGTAATAAGTTAATGGCATTCAATATTATGAGGGATGCAGGAGTCTCTATTCCTGAATTTACTACTGATGAATCTATAGCACAACGATGGTATTTAGAAGGTATTAAAGTTGTAGGTCGATCAAAATTAAAAGGTCATAGTGGTGATGGTATCTATATTACTGATGATTTAGATTACCCTCAAGGTGAGGGGGGTATGGATGTAATTATGATGAGAGAAGTGGTAGGTCATCAATTACCCTTATATGTTAAATATATTAAGAAGAGTGATGAATATCGTGTACATATAGTAAAGGGTACTATCATAGATGTTCAACAGAAAAAGAAACGTCAGGAGATTCCTAATGAAGAGGTTAACTACCAAGTACGTAATCACTCTAATGGGTGGGTTTACTGCCGAGATGGTGTGTTACCTCCTGAGAGTGTTTCTAGTGATGCTTTATCTGCTATGGATGCTCTTGGTCTTGATTTTGGAGCTGTTGATATTATTTGGAACAATCACTACAAGAAATCTTATGTTCTGGAGATAAATACAGCTCCGGGATTAACAGGCACAACATTAAATAAATATATACATGCTTTTAAACAAGTAGTCTAGACTACATTAATTATATAGGAGATTATCAGAATGTCAGAATATCGTATTAAAACACCCTATGGTAATATTAAATTCAGATGTGAACGGAATATGGGAAATTGTGGTATTTCAATTATTAAAGGAGTTAAATTCCATTTGGATATGGGACAAACTAAAGACGATTTATATAAATATTTCCATGATGAAATTTTATTTGGTGATAAAGATATAAATAGTGACCCTAATATTGATGGGTGGAATTATACAAATATCCGTCGTAATAATGGGGATTGGGTAGTACATAAATTTATTTTATCAGACCGAACAAATCGTAATAGAGAAAAAACTAGTATATATGATTTTTGTAAACATGTAGAAGCATTAGAAGGAACTGTAGTGTTTAACCCTAATAGTGGCAACAATATTCAAGTATTTGAATTAGATAGACCACTAACACAAAAAGAAAAAGAAAGTATTGAACCTAGAGGAGTATATTAAATACTTATTTATGTATATAAATCAATAACTTATAAATAATTGAATTATTTATTGAACTATTTATAAAAGCTGGTGTCAAATATCCTATTAAATTTACAAGGAGATTAATATGCCTAGAACTAAATCTGAAACCCCCCAATTAAATGAAGGAGATAATTGGTCATTTAAAACTAAACATGGAGCTGTCAAATACCTTAGTAGGGGATTATCAGGGTGTTGTGGTATAGGTGTAGTATTTAATGTAATATTTGGTAGATTATCCGATGATCATTCGGTGTTCTATAAAGAGTTTGAAAACCATCTAAAGACTATAGAGGATGATATTTTAAACCGAGGTGCTATAATGATGAGTGATGCTGTTGGAGGTGAGGAAGACAGAGAGTATCGGGGTATCCCCTGTATATACTCTATGTGTGAAACATTAGACTGGGATAAGAGTGAACCGGTATATAATCCACGTTCAGGTAATAATGTTGTTACGTTCATCATGGAGCGTAATGTATATGGTCTTGCTAATGAGTATCCATTAGAAGATTAATAATAGGAATAATAAAAAATAATGAAAGATAAAATTAAAGTAATGGTTTATGGTTCCCTTAAGAGAGGGTTTGGTAATCATTCTTACCATTTAGGAAATAGTGAATATTTGGGAAAAGTAGAAACTCTCCCACAATATACTATGTTCTCTCTTGGTGGGTTTCCCGGTGTTATACCCAATGGTAAAACGTCTATACAAGGAGAGTTATATAATGTAACTGAAAGAGAACTACGTACCCTTGATCGTTTAGAGGGTAATGGGAGTTTTTATACTCGTGAGGTAATTGAGACTAGCGAGGGTGAAGCTTGGATATATTTACTACCAGAAGATAAATATAATCATTATGAAGCAATTGAAGATGGGGTATGGGTATAGAATTTATTAAGAGAAATATAAAGTAGTCTAGACTACATTAATTATAAGGTACTATCATAGGAGTATAAAAATATATGAGTACGGATAATACATACACAATATACTGTGAAGTATGTGAAAGAGATGTAGAACATAATACTGATACTGGTGAACCATCAGAGACAGAAGATTGTTCTACTTTTGAATGTCCCATTATTGGTTGTTGTAGAGATGGGGGTGATCCTGAAGAGTTAGATTTCTCAGTTTAATATAAAAAAGAAAATAGAATATAGAGGTTAGTGAAATGAGCGGATATTACAAACGAGTGAGGTATACGAAGCAAAACAACTTACGCAATGTATAAAGATCTGTTAGCACAGAATAAGGAGTAATGAATAATGAATAAAGAATTTGAAGAGTGGGAATATAAAAAGACTAAAGGTACAGTAGCATTTGTAGGTTTATTTGCTGTAATATTGATAACATTGTTGGAGGGATAAATGAATGAAGATAAATATGAAGAAGGTGGGGAATTACTATATCATACAGCTTGTATAAACCCTAAGTGTGGGAGTAGTGATGCTCTAGCGATATATGAGAAAGAGGGTGGTAAAGTAGATGGTTGGTGTTGGTCTTGTAATTCATATTTTAAATACCCATTAAAACATATTGGAGATACAGTGGATAATTCAAAGGCTAATCCTAGTGAAGTCTCATATGAGGAAACTGAGGATGTAAAAAAGTACCCTATCAGGGCATTGGAAAGTAGGGGTATTAGTAAGGCAGCGGCAGATAAGTATGGTGTACGCTGTACAGTTAGTACAGAGAATGGGGAAATAGATGCACATTTTTATCCCGTATATAAGAATGGGGTATTATCTGGGTATAAAAAGAGAGGATTGCCAAAAAGTTTTCATTCTATAGGAGACACTAAAAATAGTGAATTATTTGGACAACATATTTGTGGTAATGGGGGTAAATTATTAGTAATTACTGAAGGGGAGATTGATGCTTTATCTGCGTATGATATGTTCAGAAGTAAAGGAAAAAATTATAGAGTGGTCGGTTTACCTACTGGTGCAAATACAAAGGCTATTAAAAATAATTTAGAATGGATTGAGAAATTTGATACTATCATACTCGCATTAGATCAGGATGATATAGGTAATGAAACATCACAGAATATTGCTGATGTGATTAGTAACGGTAAGGTTAAGATAGCCTCTTTCTCTGAGAAAGACCCTAATGATATGTTAATTAAGGGTAAGTCTAATGAGTTCTTTGAGAGTATAATGAATTCTCAAGAGTTTAGACCTGATGGTATAGTTTCTATTGATGATATATTTGAAGATGCAGTAAAACCTGTTGAATGGGGATCTAGTTGGCCTTGGCCTAAATTAACAGAATTAACATATGGTAGACGTAGGAAGGAGATGTATGGGTTAGGAGCGGGTACTGGGACTGGTAAAACTGAGTTATTTAAGGAAGTAATAGACCATATCTTAGATACAGAAGACAGTCCTGTAGGTATCCTATTCTTAGAGGAAGAACCTGCCATGACAGCTAAGATATTAGCTGGTAAGTCAGTTAACAAAACATTCCATATACCAGATTCAGGATGGACTGGTGATGAATTAATAGATTCCTTAACTAAAATGAAGGATCGTGTATTCTTCTATGATCATTGGGGAAGTAAGGACTTTGAGAGTCTTCGTAGTAAAATAAGATATATGGTAGTTACATTGGGTATAAAAGATATCTTCTTAGACCACCTCACAGCCCTTGTAGCAGAAGAAAGTGATGAGAATAAGGCATTAGGTAGGATTATGTCTCAATTAGCTGCTATGACTCAGGAACTAGACTTTACATTATACTATATATCCCATTTAGCTACCCCTAGTGGTATTCCTCATGAGGAGGGAGGTAGAGTTACCAGTAGTCAGTTTAGGGGGAGCCGTTCTATCGCTTTCTGGTCACATTATCTATTTGGCCTAGAGAGGAATCAACAGGCTGATGATATAGAAGAGAGGCATACCACTACATTCCGTGTGTTAAAAGATAGATACACAGGAAGAGCAACAGGTGAAGTGTTTTATATGGGATATAACCAATTAGAGGGAAGATTCTATGAGAAGGCTGACCCACCAATTATAGAGGAGGATGAATTCTAATGGGAGATAGAGTATATTTTACAAGTGATTTACATTTTGACCATCATAATATGAGAAATTTTCGTAAAGAAGTACATAATGTAGATTTCATTAGTACTAAAGATATGAATGAGTGGATTGTTGAAAATCACAATAAGGTAGTTCGTAAGAAGAATGATATTGTTTGGGTACTTGGTGATGTTAGCTGGAGTTAACATGGATTAGAGTACTTAAAATTAATGAATGGTAGAAAAAGATTAATCTTAGGGAATCATGATACAGAAGGAAGAGGGTTAAGTATTAATAAGTTTTTACCTTACTTTGAGAGTATACACGGCGTATTAAAGAAATATGGTGTTGTAATGACACATGTTCCTATTCATGAGCAAGAATTAGTATATAGATGGACACATAATATACACGGACATATTCATCATAAGGAGAAAATGATTGAGGATAAAAGGTATATTAATGTTAATATAGACGTTAATAAGGGGTACCCAACTTCTTTAGAATATATTAGAAAAATAATTGAAGATGAATTAAAATATAGAGGTTAATAAGGAGGGAGTATGAAATATCAACCTGATAATTGGATAATACTAAAGATTAAACAAAAAAATAATGATAAAGAAGGGTATTACTTTAAGGTTTTGGGGGGATGGAGTGGTGGTTATCTTGATAGTGATTCTTGGAGGATGAATAGTGGTATTAAAGAAATAATTGATAATGGAGATTATTGGGATATTATAGGTTCTAGTGGTTCTACATATAGATGTCATAAAGAAGGTGAAAATGTTAGAATGAATATAGCAGGAATCTTAGCTTCTCTTAAGAAGGAATACCCAGATTCAGTATCAGAAGTTATTATAGAAGAGGCAATTAGTGGAGTATTATAGGGGGTATGTTTAAATGCGTTTAGTATTTGATATGGAAAGTAATAATCTCCTAGATAATGTAGAACATTGTTGGTGTATAGTGGCTAAGGACATAGATACTGATAAGATGTATTACTTTAAACCAG
>Ga0316207_10000681_pt1 | contig 49969 bp, 43 predicted proteins | sample 6weekpyrite_MG_FD_204943 | JGI IMG/M metagenome (GOLD analysis project Ga0316207, IMG submission 204943) | Microbial mat bacterial communities from mineral coupon in-situ incubated in ocean water Damariscotta River, Maine, United States -... | ecosystem: Environmental > Aquatic > Marine >...
TTTCGCAGCACATGGGTTTAAGCGAAGCTAGCTTTACCGCGGGTTATGAAGATGCCTTGTATTACATATGGAAAGAAGGCACCTTGCCGGAGAATCTTGACGTACTGGATAACAAACTGGCCAATAAAATTGACCGCGAACGTATTCGCCGAATTTTTAAGCAGGGCTTAAACAGCATCGTCGGCTACGCACTTCCAGTCGCATGGGATAGCGAAAAAAATAGCTGGATAAGTTCAAAATGGACATTTGCCCGGGAGCAGATGTTTCTTATTCCCGGTGACTCACCAATGGGTTTCAGGCTGCCACTGGATAGCCTGCGCTGGGAAGAGGATGAGCAACGCCACAAACATATTGATGCGGACCCTTTCGCCGAAAAAGATGATTTACCCGGCCCGGTCAGTGATCGCTATTCCAGAATTGAAAGTGACACTAATCCATTTGATCTACGCAAAGATCAGGAGCTGGCAGACGATGAAAATCGCGACAGTGGCGTTTTTGTTAGAACCGCCATGTGCATTGAGCCACGTAATGGGCACCTGCATGTGTTCCTGCCACCTATTTCAAAACTTACACACTGGCTAGACCTGATAACACATATCGAAACAACGGCAAAAGAACTGGCTATTCCGGTGATTCTTGAAGGCTATGAAGCACCGCATGATCCTCGCCTGAAGCGTTTTTCAGTCACCCCGGACCCAGGTGTTATAGAAATAAATATTCACCCCACCAGTAACTGGAAAGATCTGGTAAATAACACCGAAGCACTTTATGAAGATGCGCATTATGCGCGCCTGGGCACAGAAAAATTTATGCTGGATGGTCGTCACACCGGAACCGGTGGCGGCAATCACATCACGCTTGGCGGCTCCTCACCGACTGAGAGTCCAATGTTACGCAAACCTGAACTGCTGAGCAGCCTGATCCGTTACTGGCAGAATCATCCATCTCTATCTTACCTGTTCTCCGGAATGTTCATCGGCCCAACATCACAGGCACCACGCATAGATGAAGCCCGAGACGACAGCCTGTATGAGCTGGAAATTGCCTTACAGCAAATACCCAAAGGTGAAATTGAATCCCCCTGGATGATCGATCGAATTCTGCGCAACCTGCTGGTTGATATGACAGGGAATACACACCGTGCTGAATTTTGCATCGACAAACTATACTCACCGCAATCGGCAACCGGACGACTGGGCATCGTTGAATTCCGTGGATTTGAAATGCCGCCACATCCACGCATGTCAATCGTGCAAAATCTATTGCTGCGCACACTGGTATGCAGATTCTGGCAAACACCTTACGAGGAAAAACTGGTGCCCTGGGGAACCGAACTGCATGACCGATTTATGCTGCCTCACTATGTCGAAAGCGATTTCAATGATGTGCTAACAGACATCAGACGCTGGGGATATAGCATTCAAAATGAATGGTTCGACCCGTTCTTTGAATTTAGATTTCCACACTATGGCAGAATGAATATTGGTGACATCAAAATTGAACTACGATTTGCAATTGAACCCTGGCATGTGCTTGGTGAAGAAATGAGCGCACAGGGCACATCGAGATATGTTGATTCATCTGTAGAACGATTGCAGGTAAGAATCACAGGAATGACTGAGGGCCGTCACATTATTTCCTGTAATGGTGAAGCTCTGCCTTTAAGAAGCACTGGCGTTCGTGGTGAGTTTGTGGCGGGTGTACGCTATAAAGCCTGGGACCCGTTCTCTGCCCTGCACCCTGGCCTGCCAATTGATTCACCATTGGTTTTTGATCTGGTTGATCGCTGGTCAAAAAAATCGCTGGGTGGCTGCACCTATTATGTATCACACCCTGGTGGACGCAATCCCGAAACTTCACCGGTGAATGCATATGAAGCAGAATCCAGACGACTGGCACGATTTACCATGTCAGGGCACACTGGTGGAAAAATGAAGGTAAAACTCAAACACCCCGATCCTGATCATCCATATACACTCGATTTAAGAACCCGATGAGGCCTTCCAACAATGACTAATTTTCCAGGTGAATATAGTGCGCATTGATCTTTCCAATTATGATCCCGGCCGCTTTTATGATGAAACGTTAGCGGCTAAAAATCGTGCTCGAAGCTACTCCAAAGAGCTGATAAAACTTTTTCGTAAAATGGATGAAGAAGAACTCGCCGCAAGACAGCTTGCGGCAGAACTCGCGATAAAAGAAATGGGTATTTCGTTTACGGTTTATAACGAAAAAGATGGCACCATTGATAGAAACTGGCCATTCGATATTGTACCGAGAATTATTCCAAAATCAGAATGGGATAAAATAGAGGCCGGTTTAATCCAGCGGGTTAAAGCGCTTAACATGTTTATCAATGATCTTTATCACGATCAGAAGATTATAAAAGACGGCGTGCTGCCTAAAGAAGTGCTTGAAAAATCCAAAAACTTCAGACCAGAGTGTGTCGGTATCACACCACCCCGTGGCATCTGGGCACATGTATGTGGATCTGATCTGGTACGTGATGTAGATGGAACGGTTTATGTGCTTGAAGATAACTTGCGCGTGCCTTCCGGTGTTTCCTATATGCTGGAAAACAGAGAAGTTACCAAACTTGTTTTTCCTGAATTGTTCAAAACCTATGCACCTTTACCGATTAGTGACTACCCAACACAACTTCACGACATGCTTTGCTCGATTTCGCCACGCAAAATAAAACGTCCCGAAGTGGTCGTGTTAACACCGGGTATATTTAACTCCGCCTATTTTGAACATGCTTATCTTGCTCATCAAATGGGTGCCGAACTGGTTGAAGGCAGAGATTTATTTGTAGATGATGATAACTGCGTTTACATGCGCACCGTTGCGGGGCCACAACGTGTTGATGTTATTTATCGTCGAATTGATGATGAGTTTATTGACCCTGAAGTTTTTCGTGAGGATTCAACACTCGGTGTTCCAGGGCTTATGCGAGCCTGGAAAGCCGGCAATGTTGGCCTCGCCAATGCTCCCGGTGCAGGTGTCGCCGACGACAAGGTGGTTTATGCCTTCGTACCGGATATTATTCGTTACTATCTGAACGAAGAACCGGGCATTCCAAATGTACCTACCTATCGGTGCATGTACAAAGATGAAAGAGAATACACTCTGGCAAACCTCGATAAACTTGTTGTTAAACCCGCCAATGAATCTGGCGGTTATGGCATGATGATCGGCCCTTATGCCTCCGCCGCCGAACAAAAACAGTTTGCCAAACTGATCCGTAAAAATCCGCGAAACTACATCGCGCAACCCACCCTGGGAATTTCCACTGTGCCCACAGTAACAGGGAACACGCTCGAACCTCGGCATGTTGATTTACGGCCTTTTATTTTGAGTGGCAAACATACAACCGTCACCACGGGTGGGCTAACACGCGTAGCACTTCGTAAAGGCTCACTTGTTGTCAATTCATCTCAGGGTGGTGGTTCAAAAGACACCTGGATCGTACAGGATTAAAGGAAACAATTATGTTATCTAGAGTAGCCGAAGCTATTTACTGGGCAGCCCGCTATATTGAACGTACCGAAAACACTGCACGGCTTATCCGCGTGAATTCTCACCTGCTAATGGATACACCCAAAGGCGTATCACCTGGCTGGGAACACCTTATTGTTATTAACGGTCTGGAAAGTATCTTTAGTGAATATTCTGGCAAACCCACCGAGCGTAATGTCGTTAAGTTTCTTATTGGCTCCCAGGATAACCCGAGCTCGATTTTTAACTCCCTTAAATATGCACGTGAAAACTGCAGAACCGTGCGTGAAATTATCCCGCGTACCGCCTGGCAAAAATTAAATAAGCTATACCTGTATGCCACAGAAAATATAAATGCCGGTTTAACGCAAAAAGGTAGAGATCTTTATCTTGATGAAATTATTTCAGGTTCACAGCAACTTAATGGATTGCTCGGTTCAGTGATGTATCAGGATGAAGCCTGGCACTTTCTACGCATCGGGCGAAATATAGAACGTGCCGAAATGACGACTCGCATACTGGACGTACAATCATCTGATCTGATTACCGATGTAGATGTTTTATCTGAATCAACAACCCTGGAAAGCGTACAGTGGATCAGCATCCTCAAGTCACTCTCTGCCTACTCGATATATCGCCGTACCTTGCAGGTAAGAGTTAGCCGCACACCCGTTTTAGATCTACTGTTTCACGATAGTTATTTCCCACGCTCTGTCGCACATTGCCTGAATTCTGTGGAGAACAGCATGCAATCACTGATTCATAACGAGCAGCCCCTGAAATCATTACATAAAATACAGCGCATGATTAAAAAGAAGGATCTGCAAACGCTTGATCAGGAGTCACTGCACCTGTTTATTGACGAAATACAACTGGGCATCTGGCGTTTCCATAGCAAGCTTGAAAAACAGTACTTTCTGACCGCGCTGCAGAGCGCGTGATGACGCTCAATTTTTTTTCAGGTTAGGCTATACAGGGGCTATCTAGTTGTATCAAATTGCTACATACTTATGATCTTGTAGATCAATTTCACAGGTTAGCTTTATGACATATTGCGTCGGACTCAGTCTTGATAGCGGGCTGGTATTTGCTTCTGATTCACGCACTAACGCAGGCGTGGACTATGTTACCACTTACAGCAAAATGCACCTGTTTACCCCGGCGCCTGATCGCCTGTTTGTTATCCTTTCCGCGGGCAACCTGGCAACCACACAGGAAGTCATCAACCATATCCAGCGTGATATCGATTATCCCACAACCGCACCTAACCTGACCAATGTAAAATACCTGTTCGAGGCGGCTGAATATGTCGGTAAGATCAGCCAGCAGGTGCAGATGGAGCACGCTCCCGCTTTCACGCATTCCGGGGTAAGTGGTGAAACCACGCTGCTTATTGGTGGGCAGATCGCAGGACAGCCGCATGGCCTGATCATGATTTATCCACAGGGTAATTACATCAGCTCATCACCCCAGACACCCTATTTACAGATCGGTGAAAGCAAGTATGGCAAGCCTGCCCTGGACAGAATTTCACACCCCGGGCTCACCTTGAATCAGGGTGCAAAACTGGCTCTGGTTTCTCTCGATGCAACCACACGCTCCAATATAACCGTTGGCCCTCCATTTGAAGTGGCAATTTATGCCAAGGACACGATGCAGCTCACCTGCCGATGCAGCTTCGATGAGACAGACCCCTACCTGATGCAGATTCGTGAGGCCTGGAATAGCGGCATAAATAATGTCTTCAGCACCTTACCCAGCTTTGAAGAAACTGAGCAAAAACAACAGTCTATACAGTTTCCAAGTGCTCAGGCAGAACAGATGACGAAATCACAACGACAGATTTCATAGCTGGAAGTCTGTCATAATTTAAATATAGTGACTTAATTCTTTTTCATCACGTAAACACCCTGGAGCCATGAGCAATAGTACAGATGATGACGACAAGCTGTTTGCTCAGGCAATGCAGGATGTTAAGAAACTCAGCAGCAACCGGGTTACACACACCCGCAAACCCGGCCCTATCAAAAAGCGTGAGAAACTGAGTGTTTCAAGCATCAAAGATACGCTGAGTGATGATTTCATCCCTCCCTGTGACGACTTTCTTGAATTCATCCGCCCGGGCATCCAGAAGTCATATCTGAAACAGATTCGTAACGGCAAGATACCCACTGAAGACGATATTGATCTACATGGCTACCGCCGGGATGATGCAAGACGCGCCCTGCTCGAATTCATTCATCATGCCCAGCAACAGAACTATCGCCTGGTTCGAGTGGTACACGGAAAGGGTTATAACTCATCAGACAACACACCTGTGCTAAAAGCGATGGTCAATAAATGGCTACAGAATATTCCGCAGGTTCTGGCATTTGTGAGCGCTATCCCAAGAGATGGTGGTATCGGCGCTGTGTACGTATTACTGAAAAAAATGCAGGATAATCAGGCCGATTTACTATAAATCACCCGTAATTTACATACCACCGTTTATCTGCCAATAGTCCTATAATCTGAAAAACTCAATTAATCACCTATAATCAGCTAATTACAATAACAACTATATAAATAGCATGAGATTCATTAACGAAGAACTACTCATTAGGCGAGCACAGGAAAAGAACCTTAAGGGTGCCAACGATGGCAATACAACGCTGATTTCTGCACTCAAACGGCAGATAGACGCGCACGATAAAAGAATACTCAACCTCCGTGTTTTCAAAGAACTATTTTTTACCCAGCAGGCAGAACTCATTGCTGAGAAAGAAAAAAATCAGCAGTTAGAACAATCGATTCAGGCACTCAAGGGCCTCCCTGTAGATCAACCAACAGTCCCTGCTCCAGTCAAAACTGAGCCTGCAAACGCCAGAGCCAGCGAAAGCACCACCGAAAGTAGAGATAATGCTGAATCAGATAATGCACAAACGCATTCTGATAACAGCCATTCAGATGATGATCTTGAAGAAGCCAAAGACCTCATCCTGTTATCACTACAGATCACCAATGAATATATCTGCCTGCTGGAATGCCTTGATGATATCAACAAGGCAGCGAACATCGTCGACCTGACAAAACAGATTTTAAAATCACTGGGCAAAATAGGCCTCAGCGGCGCGATACAAATACGCTCAAAATATGGCGTAACGAATGAATACTTCAACACAGAAAAACAGGTAGCATATGAATCTTTGATATATCGATTTAAATTATCTGGCGCACAGCATCGTTATGAAGATATTTACATTTACAATAAAGAAAAAATCTCGATACTGATCGGCAACTTACCTGATAATGCGGCAACAGAAAAACGTTTAATTCATAACATTGGGTACATCATCGATGCCTGTAACACTAAAATTCTTAATATAGACAATCAAAAACATTTAAATAACCAGCATAAGAATCTCAAAACATTAGTTGAAGGCACTCACACCTCTATCTCCCTGATTCAACAGGCCAATGACCAACAGCTGGAAAGTATCAACTTCATTTTCAATGATATTAGCAAAGAACTTACTGCTCAGCTTCAGTCTCTGGAAATAGAGAATAATGAAAAGAAAAATCTATTAGACTTCATTGATAAAAAGCGTGAAACAGTCACTGAAATAATTTCTCAAAGCATTCAACTTGATCAAAAATTTGTAGGCGTCATCAATCAGCTCAGAATATCATTTAACAAGAACACACCGACGCCGCAGAAGAAAACAGAGACAGGTAAAACATTTCCTTTTGTACAAAAATAATTCCATCGCTTAGGTGAATGTGTTAGCCATCCTGCTTTATCAATAATGCATAATAATGACTGTTTATGAAAACACCACGACGATACACATGCAACAATCGGTAACAACATACCATCAAATCTCTGCTTACCCTTACTATTAATAAAAATTACGTTATCATTAACAATAATCTCATTCAGGGCATATTGATATAACATGAGCAGCGACACTCCTTCAGATTTACACCTTAAACTGCGTAATCTTGAAAATGATGACTACCCTCAAATTTCAGAGATTATGGAACAGGTCTACCCCGACATTGGAGGTGCCTGGTCACGTAGCTCACTAAGCTCGTTGATTAAGGATTTTTATGAAGGCCAGATTGTTATTGAAGACAATGGCACCGTAATCGCCGTCGCGCTAACCGTAAAATGCAGCTACGAACGTTTTAGCCGTACACATACCTATGACGACCTGATTGGACGTCGCGATCGTATTCGTCACGATGAAAATGGCGATGCCTTATATGGCATGGATCTTTTTATCCGCAAGGAATATCGCAACCTACGGCTGGGAAGACGATTATATGATGCGCGAAAAGATCTATGCCGGAACCTTAACTTAAGAGCAATACTCGCAGGTGGACGTATCATTCGCTACCATGAACATGCGGATATGACACCTGCAGAATATATTGAAGCCGTACGCCGTCGAGAAATTCACGACCCTATACTCAGTTTTCAACTTGCTAACGACTTTGAAGTAAAACGTCTAATGCAGGGCTATATGCCCGAAGATACAAAATCACTGGGCTACGCCACTCTGCTCGAATGGAACAATATTCTTTATGAACCTGAAAGTGGTAATGTCGAGGAAATTCGTAAAACAACTGTACGCGTCGGCATCGTGCAATGGCAGATGCGCTTAACTGATTCATTTGATGCCTGGTTAAACCAGGTTGAATATTTCGTTGATTCTATGTCTGCCTATCAGGCTGACTTTGTATTATTTCCAGAATTTTTTAATGTCCCCCTCATGGGTATAGGTGATCAGGATAATCAATATGATGCGATTCGTTTTCTGGCAACCTATGCGGATCGTATTGTAGACGCCATCTCACAGTTTGCCGTGACCTACAATATAAATATAATTGCTGGCAGCATGCCTGCTGTAGCAGATGGCAACTTATATAACAATGCCTACATATGTCGTCGTGATGGCACAACAGATATGCAACCCAAAATACACATTACCCCACATGAACGACGCGACTGGGTTATTGAAGGTGGCAATAGCCTGCAGGTATTTGAAACTGATGCAGGACGAATCGGCATACTGATTTGCTACGATGTGGAATTTCCAGAATTGTCTCGCCTACTGGCAAAACAGGATATGGATATTCTTTTCGTACCCTTCTGGACAGATACCAAAAATGGTTTTTTACGCGTACAACGATGCGCACAGGCTCGCGCCATTGAAAATGAATGTTATGTGGCTATAGGCGGCAGTGTCGGCAACTTACCTCAGGTAGAAAACGTTGATATACAATACGCGCAATCAGCTGTTTATTCGCCATCAGATTTTGCCTTCCCGCATGATGCGATTATGGCTGAAAGCACACCCAACACTGAAATGGCATTAATCGCAGATCTTGACCTGGACAAACTGATTCAGCTAAGACATGAAGGCTCTGTTACTAATTCAAAAGACAGACGTGACGAACTGTTTGAATTACGCTGGCTTGGAAATAAAACGAAAAATTAAACATCACGTATCAGTAAATTAAGTGGCAGCAGAAACATTTACAAGACTTCTATCGATCAGCTATTTTTAACCCCATTCATACAAGACAATCTGAACCTGAACAACTCCACAGAAACATCTCCTCTATAAATGCCAGTCAGTCACTCGATCAGGAAGGTGTGCCAGTCACTGAGGATCACCGCCCTGATAGTACGTCACTGGAAATATCCAGCTGTATTAGTCATAACGCTTATGCAGTACAAAGCGATGGTGATGGCACAGCCGACTATAGAGACAACTGCCCGGGCACTGAAAAAGGCATTATAACGAATCGTTTTAGATGCCCTACATAAGAGAAATCTATTTGAAAAATATATTATGCGGGAAAAGAACAGGATCTAAACCGTACATCTACAGTAGAAAAAACAGCCGGGATAAACTTTAGAACAGCAAAACTCCAGTTGAAAAAATCGACTTTAATAAACAACCTTTACATTATTTTCACCGGCCAGTTTATCCAGGCGATGAATCAATTCATCGCTGGGCTGCACCTGCCAGTCATCACCCAGAGACAGTTTCGCCATCACATCACCTCTCTGGTAATTTATCCACACCGGGCAGGCACCTTCGCGAAATGGATTAAGCACCTGATTTAACTGCTGGATAATGGCATGATCACCATTCACCTGCTGTAGATTAATTTCTAGCCGTTGCGCAAATTTCTGCCGGGCTTCGGTGATATCGTAAATAGAATCTGCGGTAATGCGATAGCCACCGAAGTAATCATCGTAAACCACCTTACCTTCTACAATAATCAGCTTATCTTTATTCAGCAGATAGCTATATTGCTCAAACTTTTCTTCGAAGATACGCACTTCAACTCGCGCAGTTCGATCATCAAGCACAGCCGATACAATTTTTCCGCCGGTTTTCGTTTTGCGCACGCGCATTCCTATCATCAGGCCTGCCAGTTTATACGAGCGTGCATTTTTCTGTGACATATAGCCACCACCACCGGCACCTGATGCCAGATCACTCTGATCTGCCAGCGCACCCAGGCGGCAATCTGTAAAGTGTTTCAACTCGGCTTCGTATCTTTCTATTGGATGCCCGGTTAGAAATAGACCCAGTGTTTCTTTTTCGAGCGTCAGGCGCTCCTCTTCTTCCCACTCATCCACGGTGATTTCATCAACCGGTGCAATCGCATCTTCCTCGACTGAACTACCAAATAAATCGTCCTGACCAATGCTGGCATTTTTCTGATACTGTTCAGCCATCTGCATTGCATTCTGTAGTCGCGCCATGAGGCTCGCACGATTAGGGCCCAGTTTATCCAGTGCGCCTGCTTTTATCAGCGCTTCCAGTACGCGCTTGTTGACCTTACGGCCATCAACGCGGCGACATAAATCATACAGATCTTTATATTCACCATTGTTTTTGCGCTCTTCGATAATGCCTTCGAGCGCGGCCAGACCGACCCCTTTAATTGCACCCAGACCATAAAGTACCTGAGTATCATCTGGCACAGAAAATTTAATCACCGAGCGATTGATATTAGGTGTCAGCACATCAAGACCAATGCGATGACAGTCTTCAATTAATGTCACGACCTTGTCGGTATTATCCATATCGGCGGATAATACGGCGGCCATAAATTCCGCCGGATAATGCGCTTTCAACCAGCAGGTTTGATATGACAGTAAAGCATAGGCTGCTGAGTGAGATTTATTGAAACCGTAACCGGCGAATTTTTCTACCAGGTCGAAAATTTTCATCGCCAGATCTGGGTCGATATTATTTTCTTTCGCACCGGCCGCAAACACCGCACGTTGCTCCGCCATAACCTCCGCTTTCTTCTTACCCATGGCGCGGCGCAGCATATCTGCACCACCCAGGGTGTAACCCGATAGCACCTGAGCAATCTGCATAACCTGTTCCTGATACAGGATAATGCCGTAGGTAGGTTCGAGAATGGGCTTTAACGATTCATGCTGATATTGCGCATCCGGGTAGGAGACTTCTTCACGGCCGTGCTTTCGATTAATAAAGTTATCGACCATGCCCGATTGCAGCGGCCCCGGACGGAACAGGGCTACCAGTGCGATGATGTCTTCAAAACAGTCCGGTTGCAGGCGTTTGATCAGATCCTTCATACCACTGGATTCCAGCTGGAATACCGCCGTGGTTTCTGCGGCCATTAACAGGCGAAAGGCCTCTGCATCATCCAGTGGCAACTTGTTCACATCGAGCTCATGCTGATCCGCATGGCGTAACTTAATATTCTGTACAGCCCAGTCGATAATCGTTAGTGTGCGCAAACCAAGAAAGTCGAACTTTACCAGGCCAATGGCTTCAACATCGTCCTTGTCAAACTGCGTGACCACACTGTGGCCACCCTGCTCACAATACAGCGGGGTAAAATCGGTGAGCACCGAAGGCGAAATCACCACGCCCCCCGCGTGTTTACCGGCATTACGCGCGCAGCCTTCCAGCGACAATGCCATGTCAATCAGCTCGGTGACATCATCTTCTGTCCTGTAAGCCGCCGCGAGGTCTTCCGATTCTTCCAGTGCTTTGGTGAGCGTCATGCCAATTTCAAAAGGAATCATTTTGGCAATGCGATCAACAAAACCATAGGACAAACTCAGTACACGACCCACATCTCGTATAACCGCCTTGGCCGCCATCGAGCCGTAAGTAATGATCTGCGAGACCGCATCTCGCCCGTAGGTTTGTGCTACATAATCAATCACCCGGTCACGGCCTTCCATACAGAAGTCGACATCAAAGTCAGGTAGTGAAACACGCTCCGGGTTAAGAAATCGCTCAAACAGCAGATCATATTCCAGCGGATCAAGGTCGGTAATCAAAAGCGCATACGCCACCAGCGAACCGGCACCGGAACCACGCCCCGGGCCGACCGGTATCGAATTATCTTTCGACCATTGAATAAAGTCGGCGACAATCAGGAAGTAACCCGGGAAGCCCATGCCGTTAATAACTTCCAGCTCAATTTCCAGACGCTCATAATACGGCTGACGCAAAGCTTCCGCGTTTTCGGAATCGGGCGGAATCAGATATTCAAGGCGCTTTTCCAGGCCTTCTCGCGACACTCGAACAAAATAGCTTTCAATGGTGTCACCCTCGGGAATCGGGTAGTTGGGCAGAAAGCTCTCACCCAGACGCACATTGAGGCTACAACGTCGGGCAATTTCAACACTATTTTCCAGCGCTTCAGGAATATCTGCAAACAGTTCGCACATCTCCTCTTCTGTACGCAAATATTGCTGGTCACTGTAGAGCTTCGAGCGACGCGGATCATCCAGCGTGCGGCTGTCGTGGATACAGACACGCACCTCATGGCTTGCAAACTCATCAGCCTTAAGAAAGCGCACATCATTGGTGGCTACTACCGGGGTATTGGTCGCCAGTGCCAGGCTCACGGCCGCATGCAGATATTCTTCTTCGCCTTCACGACCGGTTCGCTGCAACTCCAGATAGTAGCGTCCGGGGAAAATATTCTGCCACGCCTTGAGCAGTTCTCTGGCCATCATCTGGTTTCCCGCCAGCAGAGCACGGCCCACATCACCTTCACGACCACCGGAGAGGACAATAATCCCCTGATTCATTTCGCGCAGCCAGTCCACTTCGATCATCGGGATACCACCATGCTGACCCTCAAGATATGCCTTGGAAATCAGCTGGGTAATATTCAGGTAACCTTCATTGTTCTGGCAGAGCAGAACCATGCGCGAAGGCTGTTCGGTTTCTACCGCAGGACGTACCCAGATATCGACACCAATAATTGGTTTGATACCTGCGTCCATCGCCGCACGGTAAAACTTCACCATGGCAAACAGGTTGGATTGATCGGTCAGTGCGATGGCGGGCATATTCTGTTCGGCGGCGGCCTGCATCAGTGGTTTGATGCGCACAATACCATCCACCAGGGAATATTCTGTGTGTAAGCGAAGATGTATAAAGCGAGGATTCATTAAATCTATTATTTACTTTAATTATGTAACTTATATTATTGATTTATATAGACTTAACAGCATATATTAAAACAGGTGCTTAAGCTGATTATTATGAAACAGAACTGGCCGACTCACAATAAGAATTCGTCATTTACCACTTTATTTTAAAAAAACTGCATAGGAGCCCAGTACAAATCCCACTTTGGTTTACAAATGGCCGGTTTTAATAAGCCTTAAAACCCACCCGGCGCACAGGCAACAGAATACGGCATAATCTCCCGTAGACAGCCCCACCCCATACCAATCAAACAACATTAAATAATTAATACAACCATATGTTTTTATTAAGCATTTATATTATTCAATATTCAGTAAACGCCTTACTGGTGCAAAACTCCGACGATGCTGCTCACAGGGCCCATGCTGTTGCAGCAACGCCATATGCACTTTAGTGGGATACCCCTTATGACGCTCAAATTCATACTGAGGATACTGCTGGTGCAGTTCCAGCATCTGACGATCACGTTCGACTTTCGCCAGGATTGAAGCTGCGGCGATGGCCGCTACCCGTGCATCACCTTTCACAATCGCCTCCACTTCACACGCTAAATCAGGCTTTTTATTACCATCAACCAGCGCAATGTCCGGGAAGACTGACAGGCGTTCTACTGCCTGCTTCATCGCCAGCAAACTTGCCTGCAGGATATTAATACGGTCTATTTCATCCGCTTCAACCGAGGCCACCGCCCAGGCTTTTGCCCTGGCTTTTATCTCAACAGCCAGCGCTTCGCGTTTTTTTTCACTGAGCTTTTTCGAATCATTCAGGCCTTCAATCGGCTGCTCATCATCCAGTATCACCGCCGCCGCTACCACCGCGCCAACCAACGGCCCTCTTCCCGCCTCATCGACTCCAGCAATATACGGGTAAGCCGAGAGGTCAATATCAATGTCGTTTATCATGTTTTCCGGTACAATTCTCTGTTCAAATTTAGCGCATCATATAGATTTCCCTGGCCCATGAGCAAGTTAAATCATCGTTGCGAAACGCCACTTTCACACTCACAACAAATTGACAGCTACAGATACCTCACAAATGACACGCACTAAACGGATTATGATCAGCGCCGGTGAAGCCTCCGGTGATATGCATGCTGCTAATGTAGTTAAAGCGCTTCGCACCCAACACCCGGAGCTGGAGTTTTACGGCATGGGCGGCGAACAGTTACGCGATGCCGGCATGAAGCTGCTGGTGGACTGTTCCGATATTGCCGTAATGGGCATCATTGAGGTACTTCTAAAATACCGTAGCATTATGCAGGCACTTAATATTCTTAAGGCCGCACTCAAGGACAACCCACCTGATCTACTGATACTGGTGGATTATCAGGAGTTTAATAACAAGCTCGCCGAAGCGGCGAAAGCACTGGGTATTAAAGTACTGTTCTATATTGGCCCACAGGTATGGGCATGGCGACAACACCGCGTGCACCAGATAGGCAAACGTGTGGATATGATGGCGGTAATTCTGCCTTTCGAAGAAAAATTCTATCAGGGCGCCAATGTGCCGGTACGCTTCGTAGGCAACCCGCTGGCAGATGAGGCGAAACCCAACAGGGACAGGGCAAGCTGTATGGCCAGCTATGGTCTCAACAACACACAACCGGTGATTGGCCTGATGCCGGGTAGTCGTAAAAGCGAGATCAGGCGTATTCTACCTATTCAGCTTGCGGCCGCAGAACAGCTCCACAAGGATAAGCCGCAACTGCAGTTTGTACTGCCCATTGCCAGCACACTCAAAGAAGATATTTTTAAAGCTGAGCTCGATAAATACAGTCATCTAGACATTAAACTGGTTAAAGATCTCTCCTATAACGTCATGCAATGCTGTGATGCAATTATTGCCGCCTCCGGAACAGCCACACTGGAAATCGCACTGCTGGGGATTCCTAACTGCATCACCTATAAAATTGCTCATCTGTCATATGCCATACTGAAACGTATGGTGCATATTGAGCATATTGGCCTGGTGAATATTGTTGCCGAAAAAGGTATCGTAAAAGAGTTTTTACAGTATCAGGCAAAACCCGGACTCATTGCGAATGAAATAACCCGGATTCTGGATGATGAGGCATACCGCAATACAATGTTGCAGGAGCTAAATCGTGTCAGGAAAAAACTCGGCAAAACCGGCGGCATAAATAATATGGCCGAGTTGGTAATGGAAATGCTAGAGGGATAAACGGCAGGATGACGAGCCGCAGTGTACTTTTAATCGCATTAGGTATTTCACTGACTATCCATCTTGTTGTGGCTGCGCATTACTATTTAAGCCCTACTTTAGAAAAGCAGAATCACCGCAAAGCCAGGGTCGAAATTAGTTTACTGTCGCCGGCGATACCACCAAACAGTACTGCAGCCACACAAGAATCTACCGAACCTGTGAAACAGGAATCAGCTCTTTCTCAGCCCGCGCCGGCAATTAAAAAAACAACAGTGAATAGCACACCCACTCCGCAGAAAAATATTCCTCAGAAAGAACAGCCGAAGAAAATCAAACAATATAAAACGCCAGTTATTGATGAGCCAGAAACGGAAGAAACAGAACATGAACAAGCACCGAGCAGGCAGTCACTGCAGCAGGAAACACAGTTTACTGCTGAAAAGATAAACTATCTTGGCAAAATATCGGAACACATTAATAAATTTAAATTTTTTCCTCAGAGCGCTCAACGTAGAGGTATTGAGGGACAGGTCAATGTTTCGTTTGATTTGAATTCAGACGGCAGCATTACTAACCTGCATACAGATGGCAAACACTCCGTGCTTGTTAAAGCCAGCCAGCAATCGATTGAGCAGGCTTTACCGATGCCCGAACGCAATGAAGAATTATATTCACTTGAGACAATTCATGTCGAATTTTCAATGAAATACTTTTTGAAGAACCAGTAACACCCGAGTTAAGCATGCCAGACATTAGCTTGAATACAAGGGGGTTTTAAACAGGATAAAATACAGACTTGACAGGGCTTGTGAAACAAGCTTAACGTACAATACCGCGTTCAGAATTTTTGATAAAGTCTGTCATGACTTTTACTTCTTCATACTGATCAATTAAATCAGCTGCTTCCTGCAATGCCTGCTCTCTTGGTTTTTTCGAACGAATGGTAATTTTATACGCATTAACAATTGCGCGTATTACTTTATCACTAAAGCCACGGCGCTTAAGACCTACTTTATTAATGCCGCCGGCTTTACCATAGGCACTGGCAACAACGACATAGGGCGGCACATCCTGATTAATAATTGATCCCATGCTGGTAAAACAGTGCGCGCCAATCTTTGTAAACTGATGAACCAGAGTAAAGCCACCAAGAATGGCATGATCACCCACTTCAACATGTCCCGCACAGGACGCAGAGTTGGCAAAAATAATATTGTTGCCAACCTGACAATCATGAGCGATATGCACATAAGCCATTAGCAGATTATTGTTACCAATACGCGTAACGTTTCCTCCATCAGCTGTGCCACGTGAAATGGTTACATTTTCTCGAATGGTATTATTGTCACCGATTTCCAGCGAGGAATTTTCACCGGAAAATTTCAAATCCTGCGGGTCTTCACCGACTGAAGCAAACTGAAATATTTTATTATTATTTCCAATTTTAGTTGGCCCGTTAATGACGACATGTGGACCAATCCAGGTACCCGAATTAATTTCTACCTGAGCGCCGATAATACTATAAGGGCCAATTTCAACATCGTCGGCAATCTTCGCTGAGTCATCAATGATAGCTGTTGAGTGAATCATTTTTTAGCAGCCTCTAATCAGGATAAAAACATTGAAACAAGCATAGCTGAAAATCAGCCAGAGTTCTCAGGCTGGATTCTTGGTTGCCGCACACATGATAGTTGCACTGGCAGCTAATTCACCATCCACCAGCGCCTTGCAGTCAAATTTCCAGATAGCACGTGCACGCTTCACCAGTTCGACCTGTAACGTCAGCACATCACCCGGAACCACCTGACGCTTGAATCGCGCGCCATCTATACCGACAAAAAGATACAGCATATCTTCTGTAGGATCTTCATCCATGGTTTTAAAACCAAGCAAACCGGTTGCCTGCGCTAGCGCTTCCATAATGAGCACACCTGGCATCACCGGGTAATGAGGAAAGTGTCCCTGAAAAAACGGCTCATTAATCGTTACATTTTTAACTGCAGTCAGCTGTTTACCTGCTTCGTAGTCGAGTACTTTATCAACCAGCAAGAAAGGGTAACGATGGGCAAGGAGCTGTTTAATCTCCCCGATATTCATTGTGTTCACAATTAAACCTCAGCTTTTATCTTGTATTTGTTTTTCAAGCTGTCGAATACGACGAGCCATCTCATCCAGTTGCCTGAATCGTGCACTGTTTTTTCGCCAACTACGCGTATCATCTATAGGTGTATTCGATGAATAGGAGCCGGGTTCTTTTAAGGATTTCGATACCATCGACATAGCTGACACTATAACATTGTCTGTGATCTCGATATGATCTCTAACACCGGTCATACCACCAAACAAACAGTTTTTACCGATTGTTGTACTGCCTGCAACACCGACTCCACGGGACATTACAGTATGCTCACCGACGTTCACATTATGTGCAATCTGCACATGATTATCCAGCTTAACGCCATCACCTACAACGGTATCCTGCAATGCTCCACGGTCGACAACTGAACAGGCCCCTATTTCTACAGCGTTGCCAATGATAACACCGCCGATCTGTGGAATTTTGATCCATTCTCCCTGATCAAGCTCGAAACCAAAACCATCAGAACCCACGACAGATGAGGAATGCAGTATACAATATTCACCAATAACGCATTGATGGTATATCGTTACATTGGGATATAAATGGCTTGACTGACCAATACGACTTGCTTTTCCAACAAAGCAGCCTGCATCAATGCGCACTTCATCGGCTATCACCACATCAGCTTCAATCACTACATTGGGTCCGATACAGACCGTGTCAGCTATTTTTGCAGACGCATCAATTATCGCACTACTGTGTATTCCAGCTACTGCCTTATCTTCAGGATAGAGTAACGCAACCAGCCGTGCATATGCCGCTCTTGGATTAGCGACAATAATTGACGCAACAGGTGATTCTTCTGCCAGCTCTTCACGCAGCAATACAACCGTCGCCTGAGTATTACGTAAGTCAGCAAGATATTTATCACTTCCAATAAATGTAATATCGCCCTGCCTGGCCTGACTGATACTGGCTACAGAATTGACGGCTAACTCAGCATCCCCCCGATAGTCTGCAGCTAGATATTCAGCAAGTTGTTTTATACTGTATGTCATTCGATCTTCAGTTTTCGTAATTACTTAGCGGCTTCATTAACACGTTTAAGAATATCATCTGTGATATTGATATTATCTGCCGCAAACATCACACCCTCATTCACAATCAGGTCATACTTCATTTCAGTTGCATATTTCTGTGTCACTTCGAAGACCACTTTTCTAAAGGCAGTCATTTCTGTATTGCGCACTTCCTGAAGCTGCTGTTCGAGCTTAGAACCTTTAGCACGGTATTCGCCAACCATATCTTTTAATTTATTTTTTGATGCAACCAGCTTACTTTCGGTCATGAGTAATTCATTGGTTTTAATTTCTTTTTCCAGCGCCTTTATATCAGACACCAGTTTTTCAAGTTCCTGTTTAGGCCCATTAAACTTGTTTTCAATCATTTTATCGATGCCTTTGACCTTGGCATACTCATTAAATAATCGAGTCACATTTACAAAACCAATTTTTTCAGCAAAACCACTTAACGGCATAACCAGTAACCCAACCAGGGCTATTGTGGAAAATGTACGCTTTATCATTGTTTAATCTCCTAGAAAAATGAACCAATACTAAACTGGAAAGCCTGCTTATCGTCGCCAGGCTGATCTTCGATGGTCCGCGCCCAGCTAAATCTGAGCGGCCCAATGGGTGCCAACCACACAAACGACACACCAACCGAACTTCTAAGCTCTGCAGCATCGAAGCCACCCTGACCCTGCAGGAACACATTACCTACATCATAAAAAGCACTGAACCTGACCGAACTGGGTGGATTTTCTACAAACGGCACCGGAAAGATAAACTCGGCACTCGCAACAGTACGTAAATCACCACCAATATTATCGTTAGTCGCAGGGTCACGCGGCCCCAGTGAATTTGAATCGAACCCCCGAACCGTTCTCAGGCCACCGGCAAAAAATCGTTCATAGAATGGATAAGGCTGAGTCGCATCATAACTATCACCATAGGCAACATCCGTTCTAACCAGAGTAGTCAAATCACGCGAGATAGGGAAGTAAAACTTGTTACGATAAGTCAGTTTGTAATACTGCAGATCGCTGTTGGGCAAGGTAACATCCAGTGCAATAGATTGCGAATTACCGGATGTAGCAAATACCGTACGATTACGTGTATCGTGCACAAAACTCATTAACAGAGTATAAGCATCAACCGATGCCTGTGTGAAATCGCCATTACTATTCACACTACCATCACTATATTCCTGAAGAAACTCGGCGACATCGGCAGTAATGTTACTTGTGCCTCTCAGAATATCGGTTGCCTCATAACCAATACCCACTCTAACTCGATCATACTCTGACAACGGAATACCAAAGGCCAGGTTGGCACCATAGGTGTTTTGCAGATAGTTGCTGATCAGTTGTTGAGAGGCATCACGCTCGCTATATGAAAAACCAATGGTACGACTAATACCATCGATAGTGTAATAGGGATCTGTAAATGACACGCTATAAACCTTGTTCGCATCATCATTGTTAAAATTAAGATCAAGTTTCTCACCCGTACCATTCAGATTATCCATGGTTAAGCCAAGATTAAATACAAAACCCTGTGTCTGCGAAAAACCTGCGCCTATATTAAAGCTGCCGGAAAGCCTTTCTTTAACATTGATATTAAGATCAACCAGATCATCCGTTCCAGCAACCGCTTCCTTATCGATGACCACTTCTTCGATATATGGCAAACGTTGCAGACGAACTTTTGAACGATCCAGCTTAACACTGGATAACTCACCACCTTCCATTAAACGAATTTCACGACGCAATACTTCGTCGTTAGTTTTATAGTTTCCAGTAAAGTTAATACGCCTGACATAGACTTTTTTTCCGGGTTCGATCAGATAAGCCAGTTCAACCTGACGTGTTTCATCATTAATTTGTGGCGCGACTTTAACGCTGGCAAACGCATAACCTTCACTACCCAGCTTGCGTGTTAACAGGTCTTTTGTATCGATCATCTGCTTGCGTGAAAAAACGTCACCGTCCTTAATCAACACCAGCTTACGAAGCTCATCTTCGGGGACTTTCATTTCACCCGCCAGAGTGACTTTGTTTACTGTATACTTTTCACCTTCAGTCACATTCATCGTGATGTAAATATCTTTCTTGTCAGGGGTAATTGTGACCTGTGTTGAATCAACAACAAATCGTACATAACCACGGTCCTGATAATAGGATTTAATGGTTTCTTCATCTGCTGCCAGTTTGGGCTTGGCATATTCATCAATACTACTAAACCATGCCCAGAACCCTGGAACACCCAGCTGAAATTCATCTAACAATGTTGCATCGTCAAATATTGTATTACCAACAATATTTACCTGTTTAATTTTTGCAATCACGCCTTCAGATATTTCAATGTCGATATCAACGCGGTTTCTCTCCAGCTCCGTGACTTTTGTTTTGATACGTACGGCATATTTACCGCGACTGTAATAGGCCTGTTGCTTTAAACCCTGCTCGATCTTATCCAGTGCAGAAGGCTTGAAAACACGGCCTTTACTAATTTCAAGATCATTAAGAATTTCTTCTAGCTGTTCATCTTCGATATCGCTATTACCCGACCAGGTAATATTCGATATGGCGGGACGTTCAACAACCCTGACAACCAGTATGCTACCGTCTTTTAATAATTTCACATCTTTAAAAAAACCTGTCTTATATAATTCCTGAATGACATAAGCAGTTTGTGAAACATCAAATGGCGAACCGACTTTAACGGGTAAATAGTTGAGTAAAGTACCATCAGGAATACGTTCCAGACCTTCTATACGAATATCTTCTACAACAAAATTATTTGCTGCATTAAGTACAGAGAAATGACAGAAAAAAACAAGTAGAAGTGCCAGTAACTTTTGCAATGTGATCGCCAGTAAAAATCTAGTTTAATAGACGCTGAATATCATTGAAGATAGCCAGACTCATTAAGAGAAACAGCAGGGTAATCCCGATCTGCTGTCCCATCTGTTCCACTTTCTGTGACACTGGCGACCCCTTCACCAACTCAACCAGATAGTACATTAGGTGCCCGCCATCCAGCATGGGTACGGGCAGCAAATTAAGCACGCCCAGACTGACTGAAATCATCGCCAGGAACTTTATATAAATAAGAAAACCAATACTCGCGGTAATACCGGCGTACTGTGCGATAGTGATTGGCCCTGAGATATTTTCCAGCGCCGCCTGCCCTACCAGCATTTTACCTAATACCTTCAGAGTAAGTGTAGAAAATGTCCATGTCTCACTCATCGCTCTTTCTAGCGCTTCAAACAGCGTGTATTCAACACGCACCCGAGACTTGTTTATGAGGGCCTCATCGACCTGTGGGTAAGCGCCCATATAACCGATAACGTCTTCACCACGTTGTTTGGCTTCGGGACGTAAACTCAGGGTCTGTTCTGTCTGATCACGCAGTATTAATAACTGCAGAGTTTTATCCGCACTCGACTGAATAATGTCCACCAGGTCATCCCAGTAATTAATAGCCTGTCCATCAATCGAGAGAATATGATCACCGGCCTGCAGGCCTGCCTGCTGTGCCGCACTCGTTTCAGTCACGCCACCAATAATCGGCTGAAATGATGGCTTCCATAGATTAAAGCCAAGTAGCTCGACTACATCTGTTTTTTCATTGAGTATATGTCGATCTCCCACCGAGACAATACGACTGGTTTCATAGAAATCAGCTGTACGTACAGTGACTGGAATTTCTCCACCATCCAGGCCACGTTCAATCAGCGCCATACGAAATTCATTCCATGTTCGTACAGGCTCACCCGCGACAGAAACGATCTCATCTTCATTGGTGAATCCGGCGGCGGCGGCAGGTGAATTTATAACGGGTTCTGCAATAACAGGTTTTATACCGTCTTCACCATTGGCAAAGAAAATAAAATAAAGAAATATTGCCAGTATGAAATTGAATACAGGGCCGGCGGCTACAATGGCGAATCGAGTCGATACCGGCTGAGTATTAAACGCTCGGTGACGCAATGATTCATCAACCGGGCCTTCTCGCTCATCGAGCATTTTGACATAACCACCGAGGGGAATCGCAGCCACCGCAAATTCAATCAGGTCTTCGCCTTTCTGAACTTTTTTGATAAACAAGGGTTTGCCAAAGCCGACTGAAAAACGCAACACTTTTACCTTAAGTAAACGCGCCACCCAGTAATGACCAAATTCATGAAAGGCAACCAGCAAGCCGATAGCCAGAATAAAAAACAGAATATTATGTAATACGCCAGCAGAAGCCATCAGTTAAACTCCAGTCGGTTGACCCATTCGTGGGCTAACGCTCTAGCATCCTGATCAGCCTGTAAAATGGTTTGCAGATTATCGGCAATAACATGCCGGGAATCTTCCAGTGTCTTTTCTATCACTGTCGATATATGACGAAAGCCAAGCTGCCTGTTGAGGAATGCATCGACTGCTATTTCATTCGCCGCATTCAAAGCGGTGGTTGCCGTACCGCCAATTTTCAAAGATTCATATGCCATAGATAAACAGGGAAAGCGTGCAAAATCGGGTTTTTCAAAGTCTAGCTGTGCGACCTCGAATATATTCAAAGGTTCAACGCCAGAGTCCATTCGCTCGGGCCATGCCATTGCATGTGCAATCGGTGTACGCATATCCGGATTGCCTAATTGCGCCAGTACAGATCCATCGTTATAACTGACCATTGAGTGAATCACACTCTGCGGGTGAACCACTACCTGCACCATCGTTGGCTGGGTATCAAATAACCAGCAGGCTTCAATCACTTCAAGCCCCTTATTCATCATGGTGGCAGAATCGACCGAAATTTTTTGTCCCATCACCCAGTTGGGATGAGCGACCGCCTCTTCTGGTGTTACATCATTCAATGAATCAAGGCTGCGGGTACGAAAAGGCCCGCCACTCGCGGTTAGCAGTATTTTATTAACACCTGCGGCTTCAATCCCCTGTTGCATATGCTCTGGCATACACTGGAAAATGGCATTATGTTCTGAATCGATAGGCAGCAAGGTCGCACCGTGCTGCTTCACCTCTTTCATAAACAGATTGCCGGACATCACCAGGGCTTCTTTATTTGCCAGCAGAATACGTTTTCCTGCACGCGCAGCTGCAAGTGTAGGCAGCAGGCCCGCTGCACCAACAATCGCCGCCATAACCTGATCAACTCCATCCAGCTGTGCGACGAAATCGAGTGACTCAACACCCGATAAAACTTCCGTATCAACACCCTGTTGATGTAAGTTGGTTTTTAATCGCTCAGCGGCATCTGCATTGACCAGCACCGCGAAGCGTGGCCTGAATTGCAGGCATTGCTGCAACAATTTATCGTCAGCCTGATTTGCCGTTAAGGCTACGACCGTATATTTATCCGGGTGTCGCTGAATAACATCCAGCGTGTTAACACCGATGGTACCCGTAGAACCCAGCACACAAATTCCCTGCCTGGCCATTAAAAGATCACCAGACCAAGTAGCAGTGCCAGGAGAGGTGCAGATGAAGTGACACTATCAATCCGATCCAGTATTCCGCCGTGGCCTGGCAGAATACGCCCCGTATCTTTTAAATTCTGCTCACGCTTTAACAAACTAAAGAAGAGATCTCCCGCCACAGAAATAAATGTGGTTAACACCGCAATAATCAGCAGCATCAATGTTTCAATAAACTGTAATTCAAATACGATACTGGCGAGATAACTGTATAACGCAGTCGCAAATACGGCTCCATACAGCCCTTCTCTGGTTTTGCCCGGGCTCAGTTGAGGGGCCAGCTTATTCTTTCCAAATCGTTTACCTGAAAAGTACGCACCAATGTCCGCAACCCAGATAATACTTAAACAGTAAAACAACCATAAGCTGCTTTCCTGACGAATATGCATTAAAGCAATCACGGGTGGAATAAGCACGACAACACCCAGCAATATTTTAAAATAGGAAACACCGGAACGCACAGGCTGTGGACCTTTGCTAAACATATGGAAAGTCGCGTACAACCAGAAAACAACCGAGAGTGAGAGTAGACTATTCAGCATGTCTAGATTTGCAGATATCCATTGCTGCACCACATAAGATAATGCAGCAATCAGTAGCGCATAAAACAATCGTAACACGACATTTGTAATACCGCTTAATCGAGCCCATTCCCAGCCTGAAATTAGCATTACAACGATCAGCGCATAAAAAATAATTTCTGCTGTTTGCGTAAACAGACCCCAGAGCACAAATGCAGCAAGCGGTATAGCTGTAAGAATACGTTGTTTTAACATGTTAGCTTAACCATGTTGAGGGCTTTCAATCTGTTCACCGGTTTTACCAAAACGACGCTGGCGTCCAACATACCAGTCAATCGCCTGCAAAAATTCAGGCTCACCAAAATCAGGCCACAAGTCATCCGTAAAGTACAGTTCGGTATAGGCTAGCTGCCAGATAAGAAAATTGCTGATACGTTTTTCTCCACCGGTGCGAATGAACAAATCAGGCTCAGGCAGCTCTGCCAGACAGACATAATCATTCACAAGCTCGGCATTTATATTATCGGATGACATCTCACCAGACTCTATGCGTTGCGCAATTTTTTTACAGGCAGTGGTAATATCCCAACGACCGCCATAATTAACAGCGATATTCAGCTGCAAACCGTTATTCAGCTGTGTGAGTTCAGTGGCCTCTTTAATTCTGCTCTGTAACTTTTCAGAAAATGCAGCACACTCTCCAATAAAACGGATACGCACATTCTGTTCATGCAAAGATTTCACTTCAGATTGCAGTGTCGAAACAAACAGTTCCATCAGGCTGCTAACTTCCTGTTCGGGACGTTTCCAGTTTTCACTGCTAAAGGCAAACAGCGTTAATGCCTGTGTTTTTTCTCTGATGGAAACTTCAACAATTTTTCGTGTCGCCTTAACGCCTGCATGATGCCCTGCCGTTCTCGGCATTAGGCGTTTTTTTGCCCAGCGGCCATTGCCATCCATCACCACGACTATATGTTTGGGACGAGTCGCAGTTTCTACAGTTTTTTTATTAATTGGTGTTACAGCCATGAGCCAGCGTTTAGTGAGAAGCTCACTAAATTTCCATCATTTCCTTTTCTTTTGCATCCAGAACTTTGTCTATCTCAGCAATATACTTATCTGTCAGCTTCTGAATGCCGTCTTCTGCTTTACGACTTTCATCCTCTGATATTTCTTTTTCTTTCAGCAGATCCTTGAAGTCACCATTTGCATCACGGCGTATATTTCTTACCGCAATTCGCCCTGACTCACCTTCTGCTTTTACTACGCGCACCAGATCGCGACGACGCTCTTCAGTTAATGGGGGCATAGGCACTCGAATCACCGTACCTTGCGAAGAAGGGTTCAGCCCCAGGTCTGCAACCATAATGGCTTTTTCAATTGCCGGCACCAGTGGCTTCTCCCATGGCGTTACGGCCAGGGTGCGAGCATCTTCTGCGACGACATTTGCCACCTGCTTGATGGGTGTCGGCGTGCCATAATAGTCAACCATTACATGGTCAAGCAAACTTGGATGTGCCCGGCCTGTTCTAATTTTTGTCAGCTCAGTTTTTAATGATTCAACGCTTTTTTTCATTCGCGTTTCTGCATCCTGGGTAATTTCTTCAATCATTATTTTCTCCAAGGAATTTCATATACCCATGGGTTAAACAGCTGGCACAACAGATGTACCAATACTTCTGTCCTTAACGGTTTTCACCAGATCACCCGGGTTGTTTAAATTAAATATTCGAAGCGGCATATTCTGTTCCTTACAGAGAACAATTGCCGTGGCATCCATTACAGCCAGATTTTTCACCAGCACTTCATCATAGCTTAACGATTCATAGCGTTTAGCATGTGGATTTTTCATTGGATCTGAATCATAAACACCATCAACTTTCGTTGCCTTCATTAAAACATCGGCTTCAATTTCTATAGCACGTAAACTACCTGCGCTATCCGTTGTAAAAAATGGGTTACCTGTTCCCGCACCAAATATTACAACACGACCTTTTTCAAGATGTCGTATTGCACGACGTCGCACGTAGTCTTCACACACCTGATGGATACTTAAAGCAGACATAACACGACAGCTTGGACCCACTCGCTCAATCGCATCCTGCAAAGCGAGACAGTTCATCACGGTAGCCAGCATGCCCATATGATCACCGGTTACTCGATCCATGCCTGAATCAGCAAGCCCCTTACCTCTAAATATATTCCCCGCACCAATAACGATGCCGACTTCAACGCCCAGATCGACAATTTCTTTTATTTCTACGGCAACACGATTAAGTATCTCTGGATCAATACCGTAATCCAGCGACCCCATCAGAGCTTCCCCGCTCAACTTTAACAAAACGCGTTTATAAATTAGATCTGAATTACTCATATTGGGCCGCTCTTAATGGTTTTTATAATCGGTTATTTTGTCTGCCATAGTGGCTGTAATCTGCATACAGCTTGAAGCATAATAATACCGTAGATTAGCTGATATGCCCTAAAAAATTGTGCGTTTTTTAGCATCTACAATACACTGCCTAAAGCCCGAGGCATTCGATACCGGCATGTTACGAGCTACACCACTTTGCAGCTGGCTTATCTGCAATAGCTGCTATCTGACATAGTTAATATCCCTATACAAAAAACCGGGAACAGATCCCGGTTTTTTGTATTTCCTTTGATGCTTCAACTTAAGCCTAGCTGGCGTTAACCTGAGCCATTACTTCATCTGCAAAGTTTTCCTGTTTCTTCTCTATACCTTCACCCACTTCAAAGCGATTGAAGCTCTTCACTTCAGCAGATTTAGATTTCAGCAGTTTTTCAACCGTCTGATCAGGGTCTTTAACAAATGGCTGCCCTACCAGAGTAATTTCAGCGAGGTATTTACGAATACGGCCTTCAATCATCTTTTCAATGATTTCATCTGGCTTACCACTGTCTTTAGCCTGGGCAATTAAGATTTCCTTTTCCTTTGCCAGCAAATCAGCAGGAACTTCTGATTCGTTTACACAAACCGGGTTACTTGCAGCAATGTGCATGGCGATGTCTTTAATTAATTCATCGTCATCTTTGCTCATTTCGACTAACACGCCCATACGAACGCCATGCGAGTATGAACCGAAGGCGCCATCAGTTGATTTACGTTCAAATCGGCGAATCTGGATATTCTCACCAATTTTTGCAACCATTTCCTGACGAATCTCCTCGATAGTTTTGCCACCATCTTCCAGCGGAAGCGCAGCCAGCGCCGCAACATCTGCAGGTGAATCATTAAGAATTCGTTGCGCCACACTGTTAGTGAACGCTTTGAAATCATCACCACCAGAAACGAAATCTGTTTCACAGTTTACTTCAACAATTGCCGCGTCTTTCTTATCTGCAGACACTGCAATTGCAACCAGGCCTTCTGCCGCAGTACGACCCGCTTTTTTGTCCGCTTTCGCAAGACCTGATTTACGCATGTTTTCAATTGCGGTTTCCATATCACCGTCAACTTCCTGCAGCGCTTTTTTACATTCCATCATGCCTGAGCCAGTACGCTCACGCAGTTCTTTAACCATTGCAGCTGTAATTTGCATCGCCTTTACCTCATTAATAAATTAGCTTGAATAAATTAGCTGGTAACCTAAAAATTAAAACGGGATCGTTTTATTCCGCAGACTCTTCAGTCTTTGGCGCGGCTTTTTTCTTAGGGGCTGCTTTTTTCTTAGGCGCTGGTTTGCTTTCTGCTGCAACTTCTTCGTCGGCAGAAACAATATTTAATGATGCTGCTTTGCCTTCGATGATTGCATCTGCAACCGCTTCGATATACAGCTTGATTGAACGAATCGCATCATCATTACCAGGAACAATATAATCAATGTCATCAGGCGAGTTATTTGTGTCAACAACGCCGATAACTGGAATACCTAATACTTTAGCTTCGTGAACAGCGATTTTTTCATTACCTGTATCGATAACAAAAATCGCATCTGGCAGACCGTTCATGTCCTTGATGCCGCCCAGTGTTTTTTCCAGTTTTTCCACTTCACGTGTCAGGTTCAGGGCTTCTTTCTTGATCATGCGATCGAAAGTGCCATCAGTTGACATAGTTTCCAGGTCTTTTAAGCGACGAATAGACTGACGTACCGTGTTGAAGTTAGTCAGCATGCCACCTAACCAGCGGTGGTTAACATAAGGCATACCACAACGAGCGGCTTCTTCAGCAATTGCATTACGTGCAGCGCGCTTGGTACCTACAAACATGACTTTGCCATTTGCTGCAGCAATTTTGCTGATCGCATTCAACGCGTCGTTGAACATGGGCAGGGTTTTTTCAAGATTGATGATATGAATCTTGTTGCGGTCGCCAAAGATGTACTCTGCCATCTTGGGGTTCCAGAAACGGGTCTGATGTCCGAAATGAACACCAGCTTCCAGCATTTGACGCATGGTCACTTTAGCCATAATAATCTCCTGATCGGGTTAGGCCTCCACATACCCCCTGCAACAACCAGAATCAGCTATTTCGCTATTCAGGCACCCAGTTACACGGTGATGATATGTGTGCGTATTTAAAAAATAATCGTTTGCTTCACATGCAAATTGCAGTGAGCGGCGGCTTTATACCATATTCAACGCCTTATCACAATAAAAACGCATATTTAATCGTCTTTGCCCGTGCAAATTCTGTATCGCTAAGTCTTAGAAAAATAAGGAAATCTTGAAAAATATGTGTAATTCAGGCCTAATCAGTTTTTTAATGATTACGCCCACCCAGATGAGATTGCGCCTCGCGCCATCCAGCGCCTTACGGCCCGGGCAACAATAAAGCCAAATAGCATGAGCATACATATAAAAACACCCGACGAAATTGAAAAAATGCGCGTTGCCGGGCGCCTTGCAGCCGAAGTACTGGAAATGATTGCGCCCCATGTAAAAGCGGGTGTGACCACCGACACGCTAGACCAGATCTGTCATGACTATATTGTAAACACTCAGCAGGCCATTCCTGCGCCGTTAAACTATCACGGCTTTCCCAAATCCATCTGCACCTCGCTCAATCATCAGGTATGCCATGGTATACCCGGCGACAAGAAGCTGAAAAATGGCGATATCATTAATATCGATATCACGGTTATAAAAGATGAATTCCATGGCGACACAAGCCAGATGTTCTATGTGGGCGAACCGAGTATTCGCGGACGCCGTGTTTCTGAAGTCGCCCGTGAATGCATGATCGAAGGCATTAAACTGGTTAAACCCGGCACACAACTGGGTGATATTGGTGCCGCCATTCAGAAATACGCAGAGTCTCGCGATTTTTCGGTGGTACGAGAGTACTGCGGCCATGGAATAGGACGCGGTTTTCATGAAGATCCACAGGTTATGCACTATGGAAAAGCGGGTACCGGCGTCACCCTGCAGGAAGGCATGACCTTTACTATTGAGCCCATGATCAATGTCGGCAAACGCGAAGTGAAACTGCTCAAGGATAACTGGACTGTTGTTACCCGTGATCACAGCCTGTCGGCACAATGGGAACACACAATTCTGGTCACCGCTGATGGCTATGAAGTACTTACGCTTCGCAAAGACGAAACGATCTAATCCTGCACCTAACCCCTGACCAAAGAGACCCTATGGCTGACGTAACACTCAACTCGGTAAGCATTTTTAACCAGAAAGCATTCGAACAGCAGCTCGCAGCCAGCCCAGATCAACTCCTCCCCCTGCTGAAGACCACCATTCAGCAAGGCCAGCAGGCCATTAAAGAGGCCTTTGAAAATGGCGCAGACACGCTGGAAACAGTGAATACCCGCGCTCATTTTATTGACCAGCTACTGATACAGGCATTCCAGGTGTTTTTTGCAGACTGCGAACAACCCGTCGCACTGATTGCTGTGGGTGGCTATGGCAGACGAGAGCTACACCCCGCATCCGACATTGACCTGATGCTATTGATGCAATCGGCGGAAAGCGAAGGCACCCGGCTCAAACTGGAACAGTTCCTGACCCTGTTATGGGATAGCAAACTGGACATCGGCCACAGTGTCCGCACACTCGATGAATGCATCGAAGAAGCCACGAATGACATTACGGTTATCACCAACCTGATGGAATCACGCCTGCTAGCCGGGGATGAAGCGCTTTTCGAGCAGATGGTTGAAGCCACCGGCCCCGACAAAATGTGGCCCAGCAAAGCCTTCTTTGAAGCCAAGCTGGAAGAACAGACTCAGCGATACCACAAGTTTGGTGATACCGCCTACAACCTGGAGCCGAACATCAAGGAAAACCCGGGAGGCTTACGCGACCTGCAAATGATTGGCTGGGTCGCCAAGCGCCACTTTGGCACCCGCATACTGCGCGAACTGGCCGGACATAATTTTATCTCACAGGCCGAGTATGAAACCCTGCGTGAATGCCAGATTTATCTGTGGAAAATCCGTATTCACCTGCACTACATCACCGGCAAACATGAAGATCGCATGCTGTTTGACCTGCAAAAGCAGCTGGCTGAAGCCTTTGGCTTTGAAGATGGTGAAAATAATCTAGCCATAGAACAGTTTATGCAACGCTACTATCGGGTGGTGCTGGAGCTTGAGCGCCTGAACGAGCTGCTGTTGCAGCTATTCCGTCAGGAGATTCTTTACAGTGATCGTGAAGAAGAACCCAAGGTTATTAATAAGCGTTTTCATGTCATTAACGGCTATATTGCCGCCAGCCATGATAATGTTTTCAAAAAAAGCCCCAGCGCCCTGCTGGAGATATTTCTAATACTCGAGCTACATCCTGAAATTCGTGGGGTGCATGCACATACCATTCGGATGATTCGAGAAAACTGCCACCTGATTGATGACAAATTCCGTGCATCACGCACTTCTCAACAGCTGTTTATGGAGATTATCAGCCAGGCTCGCGGGGTCACCCATGAGTTACGCAGAATGAATCGCTACGGCATTCTCGCTGCCTACATTCCAGCTTTTGACCAGATTGTAGGACGTATGCAGTATGACCTGTTCCATGCCTACACCGTGGATCAGCACACGTTATTCGTAGTAAGAAATATGCGTCGCCTTTCAGTACCTGATTTCGCCCATGAACACCCTCTTGCCAGCGGTATTTATCATCATCTTAAAAAGCCCGAGCTACTGTATTTATCCGGGCTATTCCATGATATCGCTAAAGGCCGTGGTGGCAATCATGCTGATATTGGCGCTGTAGACGCACTGGAATTCTGTCAGGAGCACCGTCTGTCAAAACATGATAGCGAGCTGGTGAGCTGGCTAGTGGAAAAGCACCTGCTACTGTCGATGGTCGCGCAGCGCAAGGATATCAGTGACCCTGAAGTGATCTACAAATTCGCCACAGAAATGGGCAATCTGGAACGACTGGATTACCTCTACCTGCTGACCATGTGCGATATTCGAGCCACCAACCCGAAACAGTGGACCACCTGGAAAGACAACCTGCTATCTGAGCTCTACCATAAAACCGCATCGGCACTCAGAGCCGGCCTGGATAATCCAGTACAACGCCATATCGTCGCTGAATCTACACGCACTTCAGCCTCCCGCATGCTCACCAAACAGGGCGTGGTAACGGAAATTCTCACGGACACATGGGCCCAGTTATCTGACGATTACTTTATTAATCACACTCCCGATGAAGTGACCTGGCACAGCCAGATACTGCTGAATAACAAACAGAGCCCGCCGATAATAAATGCACGCATGAACCAGCGAGGTGAAACCGAGCTGTTCATTTACAGTGAAGATCAACCAAATCTGTTCGCACGTATCGCCAGCACCATGGAGCAACTGGGACTGAACATTGCCGACGCGCGCCTCAATCTGACCAGCAACGGATTCACCCTGAACAGTTTTACCGTACTTGAAGAAGATGGCAGCAGCCCTAGCGAAGCCTACCGAATGACAGAAATCGTAGCTAAACTTCAGGCTCGCCTGAATAGTGACAGTGAAATTGAAGCGCCGTCGCCACGCCGCCACAGCCGTGCCTTACGGAGCTTTGACGTGGAAACAGTCATTCGCTTCGAGCAGCAGATCGGTAATGATCTCACCGTACTCAGCATCGAAACCCACGATCGTCCCGGCCTGCTCGCCTGTATAGCCAAAGCCTTTGCCGAATGCGAAATTCATATACATCACGCAAAAATATCCACGGCAGGGGAAAAAGCCGTCGACAGCTTCCATATCACGGATAAACATTACAATCCTCTAATGGAAGATGATGCCATGGACAGACTCAAAACAGCCATACTGAGACAGCTGAAACAGTAAAAACTATCACCACTTGAAAATTGTGTACTACAATAAAATGAAGGGCTTAGCTACACTATTTATAAATTTGCATTAAGATAGTGCAACTAAGTTAGTGATTAATCTATTTATTGGGGCATCGGCCGTGCCAGTTACGCAATTTTCAGCTCAAATACTACGCACTCTCCTGCTTGTGTGTACTCTCCTGCTACCTTCAACATATGGCGCTTATGCTGAAGAAAAATCACCGCTAGACACCGTGGTGGTTATGGACAGCTCAGGCAGCATGAAGCTAACCGACCCAAAACAACTACGCAAACCAGCTGCAAAACTGTTTATTTCATTGCTGGGAAATCAGGATAGGCTCAGCGTTGTTAGCTTCAGCAGCCAGGCCTGGCCGATTACCTATCTGACGCAGTTAGAAAGCGAAAAACAGGTTGGTCAGGCACTCAAGGCAACAGACAAAATCTCCCATAAAGGGATTCACACCAATATCCACTCTGCGCTAAGCAAGGGCATAGAGTTCCTCAAGGAAAGTAATCAGCTGAACCGCGAGCCAATCATTATTCTGATGTCCGATGGACAGATGGATGTCGGCGACAAAGCCAGATCAGAACAGTTGCGCGAAGAGATTTTTAGCGACCTGTTACCCCAGCTGGTTGAGCACAATATTAAAGTTTACAGCATTGCCTTTACTGAAGATTCTGATCAGGAGCTGCTACAGCAAATTGCCGATGCCACAGATGGACGTTATGCACTGGCCGCAAGTGACGACGTACTGCACAAAGTATTCAGCAAAATCTTTGAGCAGACAAAAGAACCCAATATGTTGCCATTGAATGAAAACATGTTTGTTGTGGATGCCAGCATTAAAGAAATCACCATTATCGCCAATAAGGCATCCGATAATAGCCAGATTTATTTACAGCCACCGACTGGCGACAAATTCAACTCCACCTTCAAGTCAGAAAAAATCAAATGGTTTGTCTCCAGTAGCTTCGACATGATCACCATTAATCAGCCAGAACAGGGTGACTGGAAAATCCTCTTTAGTGACGATGATAATCGCGCCTATATTGTAGCCGATATCAAATTACGCACACGTTTCTCAATGAACACTGAAAGCTATTATCCTGAACTCATTCTTAAAGCCTGGTTTGAACACCAGGAAGAAACTGAAGCCAACCAGGATTTACTGAAAAACATGAGCATCAGTCTGGAAATTGAACACCCGGATGGCACGATTGAGAATCTTCCGGTTGAAAATACGAATGAGCAGGGAGAATTTAGCATTAGCTATAAGCCTACTATGGATGGTTTTTATGGCGCCACGATGATAGCAAAATCACGCACCTTCCAGCGTCAACAAACGTTTTCATTTCGTAATACCATGCCGACAGAACCAGAACCTGTGGCAGCTCCGGTAGAGGAAGCTGAACCACAGGTCGAACCCGTTATAGAAGAAGTGCCCCCTATTGAACCTGAAAAAGAAGAGTCTGATTTAACAACCAGCCTGATCTATTTTGCAGTCATCAATGTCATCCTGATATTTCTGGGTTTAAATGGCTTTCTGATTTACAGACACTATAAGAAAAAATAATAACTGCATGATTAGCGTTCGCACAACAGAAAAATAAAAGCAGATATCACCATGGAAATTTCATTAGTCTACATACTCATTATTGCAGAGGTCATGCTGATACTCATTGGCCTGAGCGCTACCCTTGCCTTTTTTCTAATACGCAAATCAAAAACTGTCGAAACAACCGATACTGCAGACAGTCCTCAGAATGAACTGGATGCAATTAACCTTGAAAGCAGCTACATCGATTTTCTTGACCAGGCGATGGAGCGTAACACCACAAAAATAAAACAGCATGAAAATGCAGATATCGGCGAACCGTCTGAGACAGATGACGATAATGCAGCTGAAGCCGCTAATACACCCAACGAAGAACAGGCCAGTTTACTCAAGGCTCGTGAACAGTTTTTACTCATAGAGAAAGCCGCGGCAGAACAAACTGAACACGAAATACATTTCTGGGAACATATCTATTCAGGCATGCAAAACCTGATCGGACAATTTCAAACGACAGACGTTATCACTGAAACCAGTGAAGCTGAAGCTGTTGATCCTAAAGTCGAAAGCAAAGACAAGGTTTTCTATATTGAAACTCAGGGCAAAAAGATTGATGGTGAAGTTAATAAACTTAAAGATATTATTTACGAACAGGAAAATGCGCTTAGTAGTATGAAAAAAGCACTCGTGACTGCTGCAACTGAACTTCCCGATGATTCGACGTCACTCGACGACATAAGAGAACAGATTGAATCGCTGGAACGCCAGCTAAATGACTCCAAAATGTGCATGGAAATACTTGAAACTGAAAACGAGCGCTTACAAACTGAAATCAACCAGATGGAATCACGGCATGACGCATTATTTGATAGCGACAGTACAACAGACGATGAAAAACCAGAACAGGATTCCGTTGTTGACCTGGATCAGATGAAAGAAGTGGTTGAGCAGCAGGAAGCTAAAATCTCCCAGCTTATTGAGACTATTGAATCACTTGAAATAGACGCCGCTCAGGCAGATAAGCTTAAAAAGACACTGAATGAATTCACCCGCACCTCACAGGAGATGATGAGCTGCATCACGATTCTTGAAGAAGAAAATGAACGTCTGCAGGAAGAAGTAACACATGTGGGTGAAGGTAATGATGAAGTAGACAACGCCCCTTCAGATCAGAATACGAGCGAAGAAACGGAGCAACTACAAAGTAAGGTTACCGCACTGGAAGAGGAAATTATCAAGAAAGATGTTGCATTTGCCCAGCTGCAGGATGAGTTTAGTTCAATGGAAACAGAATACCTGGCAATGTACGAAGCTATGCATGGTGATAATGGATAAGCGGTTTTCCTGATGCTTAGCTAACATAGTTTCTGTTTGCACTGCGACAAGGTGCTCTAATACGATATAATCACAGTACATTCACCAACTGATTAGAATTTTAATGTCACAAAAGCCTCTTGATTCCACCTTACAACTCGCTATAGACCTCATCTCCCGCCCCTCAGTGACTCCCGACGATCAGGGGTGTCAGTCACTGATGAGTGAACGACTTGAGAAACTGGGTTTTAATATCGAACATCTTCGCTTTGAAGACGTAGATAATTTCTGGGCCCGTCGAAATTCAACCGGCCCGCTGCTGGTATTTGCGGGACACACAGATGTCGTGCCTACTGGCCCTGTGGAAAAATGGGGTGTACATCCTTTCAAGCCTGAAATAAAAGACGGCATATTATATGGACGTGGCGCAGCCGATATGAAAGGCAGTCTGGCCGCGATGATTACGGCCTGCGAAAGTTTTATAGATCAGCATCCAGACCATAAAGGCTCCATTGGCTTTCTTATTACCAGTGATGAAGAAGGGCCATCGGTTAATGGCACGGTCAAAGTCATCGAACATCTTGAGGCGCGTCATGAGAAAATTGATATGTGTCTGGTGGGTGAACCATCAAGCACCCAGAAACTGGGCGATGTCGTTAAAAATGGCCGCCGAGGCTCATTATCTGGCAACCTGACTATTCTGGGTAAACAGGGTCATGTGGCTTATCCACACCTTGCAGAAAATCCTATTCATAGCGTTGCACCTGCACTGGCAGAACTCGCTGCAGAAGAATGGGATCAGGGTAATGAATTCTTCCCGCCCACCACGTTTCAAATTTCTAATATTAATTCGGGTACGGGTGTGAACAATGTTATACCGGGAGAATGCGACATTATGTTCAACCTGCGCTTTTCTACCGAAGTAACCGATCAGCAACTCAAACAGCGCGTTGAGGCCATACTTGAAAAGCACCAGTTAAAATACGAGCTTGAATGGGTGCTTTCAGGGCAACCATTTTTAACCCCAAAAGGCGAACTGGTTGAAGCGACCTGTAAAGCCATAAAGGATGTTTGCGGTTACGATACCGAGCTTTCAACCGCCGGAGGTACATCTGATGGTCGATTTATTGCACCGACCGGCTCACAGGTACTGGAGCTAGGGCCGTTAAATGCTACCATTCATCAGCTTAATGAACATGTAAAAGCAGATGATTTAAGCACATTATCAAGGATATACCATCGCATGATGGAACATCTACTGCTATAAATAACAATGAAATTAATAAAAAAGTAGAGATAAAATGAATCGAGAAAAAGTCGTCTTTAGTTTCTTTATGATACTTGCGCTTACGCTTAATTTTGGTTTTTTTGCGGGTGAGGTAGACAACCCCAATCACCATAATGTTTATGAATTATTTGCTGTAGTCGTGGTGAATCTAATCGCCACCGTGCTCAAGTTCGGCGATCGCTCGCAAATGGGCGCCATGTTACTCGCAACCAGTCTGGTAGCGCTGGTGCAGTTATTTTCTGCCTCTATTGTCTGGGCGTATGTCGTCAATATTCAGGGCCACGCCATGACACCCGACACCATGTCGACAATCATTTCTCTCAGCGGTGGCGCGCTTATTGCAAACTTCATCTCGGTGATATTACTTATCATTGAAACCTCAACAATGCGTCACTAAGCGCGAGCGAATTTATGTCACTAGTGACATCACTCATTATGCGCCAGATGCGGGCGCCCATTATCACCCTGATACTTGGATACTCTATTTCGATATTAGGGATGGTTCTGGCGCCCGGCATTGATGAACAGGGTAACCCCTGGCACATGAACTTTTTTGAAGCATTTTATTTTGTAAGCTACACAGCAACCACTATCGGTTTTGGTGAAATCCCGCACACATTTACTAATGCACAACGCACCTGGGCTCTGATTACCGTTTATTTAACGGTCGTTGCATGGTTTTACTCACTGGGTAAAATTGTCTCGCTGGTACAGGATCCAACCTTTCGCGAAGCCCTGAAAAAAAATCACTTTAGTCGCCAAATTGAGCGTATTCCAGAATCATTTATCCTCATCTGTGGCTTTGGTGAAACCGGACATGCACTGACCAGTGTTCTCACCAAAAGAAATATTCATACGGTAGTTATCGAAAATGATGCGAAAAAAATTCAAACCCTGCCTCTAGAGGACTTCCCTCTGGTGGTACCGGGCATTACCGGTGATGCCAGCAATCCGGAGCATTTGATTCAGGCGGGCTTACAGAATCCGAAATGTGCAGCCATTATCGCCGTCACCGCCTCTGATGAAACGAATCTAAAAATAGCCGTTACCAGTAAACTGCTTAACCCGAAAATTAGCGTTATCTGCCGTTCTGAAATTGAAGAATATGAAAGCAATATGTTTTCTTTTGGTACAGAATTTGTAGTGAATCCATTTGATACCTTTGCCAACATCTTTGCGATGGCGATTCATTCACCTTCTTTACATCTCTTATATGACTGGCTAACCGGCGTACCCAACACAGACCTTTCGAACCCCATTTACATACAGCCGGGGCACTGGATTATCTGTGGTTATGGACGCTTTGGCCAGGGTTTATATCAACAGCTTCTTAAAAGCAATATCCATGTTACAGTCATTGACCCATCAGAAGAGAAGCGAGATAGATTCCTCAATAAATCTGAAAACGGGAACAATGATTTTATTATTGGCACCGGCTTTGATGCACATACACTGACGGTTGCCGGGGTAACTGACGCAGTTGGCCTGATTTCCGGCACGGATAATGATGCCAACAATTTATCCATCATTATGACTGCACGAGATCTGAACCCGGATTTATTTATCGTCGCGCGACATAATAAAAAGAACAATGAAAAACTGTTTGCTGCAACCAATGCCAATATTGTTATGCAGCCAAGTGAAATTATTGCCCGAAAAATTCGTTCCCTGCTGGTATCTCCTTTGCTAATCGCCTTTTTGAACAAGGCACGTAATCAGGACCCCACCTGGGCAAATATTACAATTAGTCGAATTATGGGAGGACTGGGTGAATCAGTCCCGAATATCTGGACATTACAGGTAAACGAAGATGAAGCTCGCGCTCTTTGTCAGGTACTGCAGCTGGGCCGCGTTATTCGAGTCGGCAATTTATTACAGGATCCTCGTCAGCGAGAGCAGCAAATAAAGGCAATTCCATTAATGCTGAAACGTAATCAGAAATTACTCCTGATGCCTACCGATGAAATAGCCATCAAATCGGGCGATCAACTGCTATTCTGCGGTACACCTGGCGCCTATCGCAGCATGCACTGGTCATTGAATGATCTGCATAGCCTCAACTACATTATGACTTATGAAGACACGCCTGATGCCTTTGTCTGGCGACAAGTCAACCTGTTTCTGAAACGCAATGAGCGGCGCAACCGTCCACGCCGCAATCGTCATTTAATGAAATAAGGCTGCAAATCGACGCCATGATCTGTATTATATGGCCCCAATGTCCCCGTAGCTCAGCTGGATAGAGCAAGCGCCTCCTAAGCGCTAGGTCGGATGTTCGAATCATCTCGGGGACGCCATTTTCAACCAATAATAGAGAACTCATCATGTCAGATAAGGTATGCCTGGATACAAACCACGGTAAAATCGTGATCGAACTGAATGCTGAAAAAGCACCCATATCAACAGAAAACTTTTTAAACTATGTAAAGGATGAGTTTTTCAATAGCACCATCTTTCATCGTGTTATACCCGGTTTTATGATTCAGGGCGGTGGTTTTCTAGAAGGCATGACTCAAAAAGAAAGCAAGGACTCAATCAAAAATGAAGCCGATAATGGCCTGCCAAATAAACGTGGCAGTATCGCAATGGCACGTACGCCAGATCCCGATTCAGCCAGCTCACAGTTTTTTATTAACCTGAAAGACAATGATTTTCTGAATTACTCTGCACCTACATCACAGGGCTGGGGTTATGCTGTATTTGGTGAAGTGGTAGAAGGTATGGATGTTGTAGACAGCATCGCACAGGTTGCCACAGGTAATATGATGGGCCACGGTGACGTTCCAGTTGAAGCCGTTGTTATCAATAGTGCAACGATCGTTTAAATATATTAATGCCAAAGCATTTATTTATATCTGATCTGCACCTTGCACCAGAGCGCCCCGATATCATTCAACTCTATATTGAGTTTTTAAAAAATCAGGCGGCACATGCTGAATCACTTTATATATTAGGTGATCTGGTTGAGTACTGGCTGGGTGATGATGATCAGGCCGAAGGTCTGAGTGAAGCGTTCAATACGATGAAGCAACTCGCTGATGCGGGCCTTAAGATATATTTAATGCACGGCAACCGTGATTTCCTCATGGGTGAACAGCTCGCACAACGCGCGGGCTGTGAACTTATTCACGAGCCCTATATAGCGCATTTTGATAATCAACCCGTATTGCTGATGCATGGCGATATCTTATGCACTGATGACACGCGTTATCAGGAATTACGCCAGATGCTGCGCAATCCCACATGGCAAAAAGATTTTTTAGCCAGACCTCTCACAGAACGTGAACAGATGGCAAAAGCCTTACGCCAGCAAAGCAAGGAAGAAACGCAAAGCAAGGCGGCTGACATAATGGATGTTAATGACACAGCAGTGCGAAATGCGTTTAGCAAACATAAAGTCAATCTACTCATTCACGGTCATACGCATCGACCCGCCGTTCATGAACTGAATATTGACGAACAGAATGTAAAACGCATTGTTCTCGGTGACTGGTATTCCCAGGGTAGCGTGCTGGAATTCAATTCAGTCAATGACTTTCGCTTACATACGTTTGACTAAAACGCTGCATTAACAAACTCATTACTGATAAAACGGCTGATACTCCTTATAACTCTGTGGCAGAAGAAATAAGCGGCTATCAAAATTTTCCCGCCTAACTGTCTTTAAGAGTTTTGAATAGTCTCGGCTATAGGTCAGCTGAATCGGTAGACCAAGCTTATAATAATCTGCCTTATGAAAAACCTGATCGATTAAAAAACACGGTGACTGTAATTCTACGGGCGTGTTATCCAGCGTTGCTGCCTGCTGGCCTGATATAATAGTCTGATATTCATGTAGCACCATGAGCTCATTCATATACATATTTTTAACCAGCATAACGCTGGTGCACACTTTTTCACCTGCGATAACGCGATAATCGAATACGGCACGATCAAACACCCTGGGTGCATCGGTAAGCTCTGTCACTTTCGTACTGACTTGAAAAGAAAATTCGGGGGTGTGCCAGGGCTTACTGATGATCTTCAGAATCGTCCGATCCTCATGGTTAACGCTATACACTATTTTCTTTTGCCGATCGAATAAAATAAAATCCTGCTCGTCCTGCCCACCATCAATACGCATAAAATTATCATTAATAATATAACGCATTGTTTGTACACCGACACCCGCCTCTGCTTCGTCGTAGTAAAGCACCAGACTATTAAGGGTTCTCGCATCAACCGGCGCAGAGAAAACAAGTAGCAAAGCAAAATAACGTAGTAGTAATTTCATCATGATTTGTCTAGGTTTATGGTTTGATATTTCCAGTTTGAATTTACGATCTAAATTTCTAGGGCGTTCAAATCAGCAATTTCCTCGGCGCTAAAGCCAGCCTGCATTCTTGCAACTTCATCAAACGGGCCGCGTAAACTGCCCTTCATATACTGTTGTATTAACTGCTTGAAGGTTTCACGATAAGGCAATTTTCGCTGCTCACATAGATATTTGAACCAGTGACTACCAATCTTCACATGCCCTATTTCGTCGCGCTGAATAATTTCAAGATGCGCGATAAATTCATTATCTTTAGCCTGCTCAAGTTTTTTCAGTATGCCCGGCGTAACATCAAGACCACGTGCTTCAAGCACACGCGGCACTAAAGCCATACGAACCATCACATCATGCGCGGTGAGCTGCGCCATTTCCCATAAGCCATTATGCGCGACATAGTCACCATACTGTGCTTTTCGTTTATGCAAATAAGATTCCAGCAAGCCATAATGGTATGCTTCTTCACTGGCTACTTTTAGCCAGTCACCATAGTAGGCCTCTGGCATATCGGTGAAGCGATAAACCGCATCGAGCGCGAGATTAATTGCATTGAACTCAATGTGTGCCAGAGCATGACAAAGTATAACGCGCCCCTCTTCGGTATGCATACTCCGCCTGGGCACATCTTTTGGTGCAACCAGAAGTGGCTTTGCCGGGCGACCAGCTTCGCCAATCGGCTCTACCTTAAACTGCCGATCAATGACCAGTTTGCGATCACACCAGTCCCTGTATAACGCCTGAGTTAAAGCGACTTTTTCAGATGGTTTACAGGTATGCAGGCATTCAGCCGCGCGTTCAAAGAGTGTTGTCATAATATGAATGAAATACGTCAGTTGAAATGTATCTCATGGGGGGAGATGATATTCAGCACTGCCCTGATAAGACAGTCGAAAGAAAAGCGACCATAGGCAAGCACCGAATACCGTTTAATACACGCAGGCCTTATATTAAGGCCCTGAAACTATTTAGGCGTCCATACACCAAATGCGTCCTGTGGCGGTGGCATCTGTGGTTTTTGCGCTTCCATGTAATCGAATACATGCTTCATAAAACCCGCAAGATCATTAAGCGCATTATTTTTATCCATCTGTGGATTATTAAACTCAGATAGCATCATACCGGCTGCGGCGACCAGATACTGCATGGCAAGCACATCATCACTGGTGCGCGAATCCTGTTTCAACATCGCATCTCGTAAATCCTGCATTAATGCGGGTGATAATTGAATACCGTCATCACTCATAAAATTATTCCTGAATTCGTTACAAAAAATGGCGAAAATTAAGATGTGCTATTTTACATGATTAGGCGAGCCTATATCATTTCTAATTGTCAGGAATTACCCTCAGGATTTAAACCTTATGTATAAATTGTGTGTATTTATCCCGAAAGATCATCTGGAAAGCGTAAAAGAAGCGATGTTTGCCGTAGGCGCTGGAACAATCGGTCATTATGACCACTGTTGCTGGCAGACCGCTGGTCAGGGGCAATTCAGGCCTCTGGCAGGTAGTCACCCCCATACAGGCACGGAGGGGCAACTGGAAACGGTGAGCGAATATAAAGTCGAACTGGTCGTCGAAGGCCATCACGTACATGCGGTGATCGCGGCAATGAAGCTGGCTCACCCTTATGAAGAACCCGCATACGACGTGTGGCAACTGGCCGATATTTAGGCCACCATCACTCCCCTGACTCCTTTAAAAGATCAGATTATGCTAATATCAGCCACCTGAGAAAATTTCACTCATGAGTATCCCTGGAGGCAAGCATGTACAGTTTTAATGTAACGATTGATGCAACAATGGAAGAAGCCGAAGCAAAAGTACGAGATGCGCTGATGGCAGAAGGTTTTGGTGTACTGACTGAAATCGATGTACAGAAAGTCATGAAAGCCAAGCTTGATTATGATCGAACCGGCTATAAAATTCTGGGTGCCTGCAACCCCAACCTGGCTAAAGAAGCCATAGAAGCCGAGCCGGATATTGGCCTGTTACTGCCCTGCAATGTTCTGCTGCGTGAAGAAGACGACGGCAAGGTCAATGTGGGTTTTATGGATCCCGTCGCCGTGCTCGGCATGGTAGATAACGCACATGTTGCTGAAGTAGCACCGCTGGTTCAGGGCAAGCTGAAAAACGTAGCCGCCAGCCTGTCGTAACGGTACAAAATAACTTTAAAATAACCTAACGGAAACACCAGACGTGATTATTAAACCAAAAACACGCGGCTTTATCTGCACCACCACCCACCCGACTGGCTGTGAAGCGAATGTCAAAGAACAAATTGCCAGAGTCAAAGCCGATGGTAGCATCGCCAATGGGCCCAAAAAAGTTCTGGTGATCGGCGCCTCTACGGGCTACGGTCTGGCTTCACGTATTACAGCGGCCTTCGGCTCAGGCGCAGCTACACTGGGTGTATTTCTGGAAAAACCGGCAACCGAAAAAAAGCCCGCTTCTGCAGGCTGGTACAACTCGGCGGCTTTCGAGAAAGCGGCACACGCAGAAGGCCTGTACGCCAGAAGTATTAATGGTGATGCCTTCTCTAATGAGATGCGTGAAAAGGCCATCGAAATCATCAAGGCTGATCTGGGTGAAATAGATCTGGTTGTTTATTCGCTGGCTTCCCCCGTGCGTAAAATGCCCGATACAGGAGAAGTAATACGCTCTGCATTAAAGCCGATTGGTCAAACCTACCGGGCCACGGCCATCGACACCAGCAAGGACGTGATTATTGAGGCTGAAGTTGAGCCCGCTACTGAAGAAGAAATTAAGAATACGATCACGGTTATGGGCGGTGAAGACTGGGAACTGTGGATGAATGCGCTTAAGGACGCAGGAGTGCTTGCCGACGGCGTTAAAACCGTTTCCTACAGCTACATTGGCACGGATATTACCTGGCCTATTTACTGGCATGGTGCGCTGGGTAAGGCGAAAGAAGATATGGATCGAGCGGCTGCAGCACTGCGTGATAAACTCACCGATCTTCATGGCAGTGCAAATGTCGCAGTGCTTAAAAGTGTTGTCACCCAGGCCTCTGCAGCGATCCCTGTGATGCCTTTATATATCGCCATGGGCTTTAAAGTCATGAAAGAACTGGGTATTCACGAAGGCTGCATTGAACAGATCAATCGTATGTTCCGCACGCAGCTATATAAAGAAGCTGGAGCCGAACTAGATGACAGCGCACGTATTCGTATGGATGACTGGGAGTTACGCGACGACGTACAGGACAAGGTTAAAGCCCTGTGGCCACAGGTGACTACAGAGAACATTTTCGAGCTGACGGATTATCAGGGGTATAAAGATGAGTTTTTAAAACTCTTCGGCTTTGGTGTTGAAGGCATCGATTATGAGGCGGACGTGAATCCAGTAATGGATTTTGAACCAGAAACAGTTTAATTCGTAATACGGTCAATCAACAGCAAAGGACTGCTGTCGAATGACCTCAATTTTGCCCTCAGTCTTTACAAAAAAATCTGTGATAAACACCAGACAATAATACTCACGCATTCGCGATTCAGTTTTTATCAAACGCCGCCATTTTTTCCGGCAATGTTTCCCAGTGACAATCTCGCATGACTTTAGCCAGCGCATGGATACTGCCCTTTTTAATCGCCTTACGGCGTTCTGCTTTTTTCCTGATACCGTAAAATGGCAACATAATATCAAAGGCTTCATGAGTGAAATGCTCGACAGGCAGCATGACATCGCCACGCCGACGATGATATGCATCTTCTCCTTCAACGCAGGATTTATCCAGCACATTAAACTGACGGCAGGCAACAGGCCGTAGCGGATGAATACTACAGGCATTATCAATCAGAAACGGGCAGGCTGTTAACTCCGCATAATTTTCCAGCTGGGTTCTAAGCTGTTCACGCAAATGCTGAGGCATTTTTTCAATCGCATACCAGCTCATCCCCATCAGCTCGAGTGGATACACGGGAATATCCTGATGTGTACGACAGCAACTACTGCAGCCTTTCGCGCAGGCCAGTGAGCGTCCACGCGCTACTTCACGTTCGATGGCTTTGCTGACGCCCTGATCAATCACATAATAGGCTTCCAGTAAACGTGCCAGCCATGGGAATTTTTCCTCATCCGCCGCAAACTTGACACGCTGTGGCTGAGAGTAATCTGTCTCTGCAGTATTAGTCATATTTCCTCAATTTCTCACATACGCATATAAAGCGTATAAACAGGGTTATTTACGTTGCTGCGCTCGATTAACGGATTCATACACGGCCACTGAAACGATAATCATGCCCCCAAAAATAACGGCTGAAGTGGGAACTTCATTTAGTAATAGCCAGGCGAATAATGTAGCGAACACTGGTTGCAGGCAGGATATCATAGCTATAGATTTAACCGGCAAATGCTTCAGACTGAATGATAACAACGTATGCCCGGTCGCCGTACTCACCACACCGAGTAGCACAAGGGTAAGCCAGTCAACATTCTGTAAACGACTTACACCGTCCACATCGACAAAAAACACTAACATAAAAGAAATGGCGATCACCTGATGTAACATCAGTCGATCCGATGAGACACCTGGATAATAATATTTCTGCAACAGGTTTCTTATGGAAAACAGAAACGCTGATATCACGCCCCACAAAACGCCCTGCACTGCATTCGAATCGAATGATGAAACATCATCATTAACCATAACAAACACACCAAGCAACACCACTATTGCCGCAATAATATCCGAGAGAAGCACTCGGCTTCGAGTAAAAAATGGTTCAATCAGCACAGTAATAATAGGATAGGTAAACAATGACAGCATGCCAATGGCCACAGTAGAAATCTGCATGGAGTGAAAAAAACTGACCCAGTGTAAGCCCATAGTGACGCCAATAAGATAAACACCCAGGTATTGCCCGGCTGAATCAAGCATTATTCGACGCTTACGCACAAGTGCAAACAGAATCAGGGTAACACCAGCCAGAACACTGCGTAATTGCGTAATCGTCGTTGCATCTAATGGAATCAGTTTTGCAAACAGGCCATTTAATGCAAGCAAAAAAACAGCGGTATACAATATACTCATACCATGTCTGGGCTCTGTCATCTTATTCTGCTGGCTATTATTTTCATCGACGACATTATAAACCACATCGTTTATAAAAAATGCAAGCTGAGTAAATATAAAGCAAAAGCTCATCTATAATCAAAAGATGGAATTAACGGGCTATTCAAATCTAAGCAAACTTGCAACCGGTGGCATGGCAACAGTGTATAAAGCTCGCCAGATTTCACTCAACCGCAGTGTCGCAATTAAATTACTGCTTGCAGAATATCTCTGGGACGATGACGCCAAAGGATTATTTGAGCAGGAATCTCTGGTCATCGCACAGCTGAATCACCCCAACATCATTCACATAATTGATCGAGGGATTAGTGATAAGGGTCGCCCCTACTTTGTTATGGGTTACATTCAGGGCAGCGAACTGGGTCAGGTCATTCATAAAGAGAAGCCAGGCATCAGGTTGAAACTGAGCCTGCTAATACAGATCTGCAAAGGCATGGCCGCCGCACACAACAATGGCGTGATTCATCGAGATATTAAGCCGAGCAATATACTCATCGATGCAAATGAACATGTCTATATTCTCGACTTTGGCATTGCCTGGCTGGCAGCAAGCGGCAAACCCGAAAACATTGTGGGTACACCCGACTATATGTCACCTGAACAATTCAGTAATCCAGGAAGCGTTACACACCTGAGTGACATCTACTCACTCGGTATCATAATGTATGAAATGTTCAGCGGTCAGCTTCCATCGGGCAATAGACAGAATCTTGAACAGCCATTACAAAGCCTGCCACCTGCGCTCATATCACTGATATTACTGTGTATACAGACTGAACCAGATAAACGTCCGTCCTCTGCTGACGAAATCAAGTTACAGCTACTGTCACTTACACGTGGCGCTCACCTGAACCAACGACAAAAAACAGAAGCCATAAGCGCCTTTAACAACAATCAAAACAAATTCATTCTGCTTGATGTCATCAAGAAAAACGATTACAGCAGCGTGTTTCTCTATGAAAACAGAAAAAACCACCAGCTCATGGTGATTAAGAAACATAAAAACACCTTCGCCGGATACCAGCAGGCCAATCAACTTACCGAACTTAAACATCCGAATATTATCAATATTTACGGCACTTCCAAAAGCCAGAATGCGTTCATAATTGTCATGGAGCATCTAACGGGCGGCAGCCTGCAGGAAAGACTGGTGAGGAAATACAGCCTGGAAAACTTTCTACCCATCGCAAAGAACATCTGCGAAGCGATGAAATTTTCCCACGATAATAATATCACTCATGGAAATTTAAGGCCTAGCAATGTTTTATTTGAACGTAAAAATACGATTAAACTGACTGATTTTGGTTTAAACGAGCATTATCGAAACAGAACAAATACTCAGGACTGGTACCAGCCAAATGACCAGGGCTGCGCAGCAAAAACCAGAGACATATATAGTACAGGAGCGATATTTTATCGCATGTTGACTGGAACAAAAGTAACTATACAGAATAAACGCATTTTAAAAGACGATGCCTTTACGTCATTACATAACAAGCTGCAGAATCTTTTGCAAGACATGCTGATAGAGGATAATAAAAACCATTATTCATCATTTGATCAGGTTATTAAAACTCTGGAAGACCTTGAATTAACAGAGACCAAAGAGATCAGAAGAAAAAACAGATCACTACGCTGGATCATGGCTACATTAATAAGCGGGTTAATTATTACAGCCATATTAATCTATATGAAGTAACTACGGTACTTATTCAAGCCTTAATTCGATCAATGTCATATCATCATCCTGTGGCACAACACCCTGAAAACTAATCTGCTCTTCAATACATTTTTCAAAAGGATCATCAGTTTTTTCCGAAAAAATATTTACAAGTCTTTCAGAACCAAACATTTCACCCTTCTCATTTCTCACTTCGGTAATTCCATCTGTATACAAATAGAGCCTTTCATTCTTATTTAAAGTAATCGTAGAAACATCATCTGAAAAACTATCATTAGACGATACACCTAATGGCATATTCTTACCTTTAATAGATCTACACAAACCCTCTTTAGCGTTATTAATTAGCATAGGTGGCAAGCCACCAGACCAGTACTGTATGCTATTATCTTTGTAACTTAGCTCAAGCAAACTTGCACACAAAAATATGTTGGCGGGCAATAGCATTTTAATTGTCGAGTTTATTTCTCTAACAATCTGCTGAAGTGGCAACCCTTTCTGAACCATAGTAAAAAAAACTTTAACAACAGGAAGGCTACCGACTGCAGCACTTAAACCATGCCCGGTAAAGTCACCCAGAAGAACACAGACAGAGCCATCCTGACGTTTTTCTGCAAGTAGAAGATCACCATTAAAGGCAGACACGGGAGAAATTTTATACCTTATAAATTGCTCATCAAAACAGGATTTGCTTAGGGCATTATTAAAAATATGCTCGACCAGCTCATTTTCTCGCTGCATGCGTTTATTATGTTTTGATAATGCATCATTTGCATCGATCAACTTAAGGTTGATCTCTTTAATACGCATGTGCGCATTGATTTTTGAACTGAGAATTTCAAAGTTAATCGGCTTGCTAATAAAGTCATCACCACCCGATTCAACAGCTGTCGTCATTGCCGTTTCTGGCTGCAGTGCAGTCACGTAAATCACAGGGACATAAACAGAAGAAATCTCGGACTTGATTTTTTTAACCGCCTCATAACCATCCATATCCGGCATCATAATATCCATAAGAACAATATCGGGCAGATGCTGTTTGTATAGATCAACTGCCTTGCTCCCGTCTTCAGCTTCAATGACTATGTCACCCTGGCTATAAAAATAGGAGTTCAGAAGTTTTCGATTTGCCTTATTGTCATCGACAATCAGTACTTTCATTGTCTAACCTGGAATTATTATTAGAATATGGTTAATTGAATTTGCAGTAATATACTCGTATGTCATATTTTTTACTTAAAAAAGTACGCACTTCACATGCCACAAAATATTATATAGCATACTTATTAAATAAATAATATAAGCTATATTTTGAGCTTTACGATATTAAATAAGCTATTAAGCCTGCACTACGACTGAGTCATAGAGCGCACGTAATAAATGCAGTCAGCCATGCAAATCAGGCTCTATCCAGGAAACTATCGCCAACGTGGGTGCAGAAACATAATTCAAGACGCTCGACAGACTATGCTTATATACTGACATAAAACAAGCGACAGAGCTGTATTATAGCTATGATGACAGCCAAACCCTGAACCCTGTTGCTATCAAAACCACTTCACGCTATAGCTTTAATTATCGGCTATAACCACTGACGATCAATTTTAGCCAGTTCAACTTCTGCTGTATCCAGCAGCAGGTTTTCCAGCAGACTATATTGTTTATCCAGATAAGACCTGTCATTACTGATCATGCAAATTCCGAGCTCGGCTATCTGCCAGTTTTCCAGCTCACCTACTTCGGCTATTGATGCATTAAATCGCTGAGAAATGCGATCTTTAATACTTTTAATATGACGGCGCTTATCTTTAAGGGAATGCGCCATGGGGATATGCAACCTAAGGCTTACCAATAATATATGCATTTTTATCAGCCTTTTCTGCACGTAGATTAACAGGCTAGCAGATTTCTCCCACAAGCCTGTTACGACAATGAAATTATAACTGCTTAATATCTAGCCCAAGACCTTTTACCAGATCTTCATGTGCGTGACTGGTGATAACCGCAATGCTGGCTTTCTCTGGTTTTAGATATTCAGCACCCACGCGTTTTAAATCATCAACAGCGACTTTCAACACCCGCTCTCTAAATAACTGACGTTGTTCTGGCGTACGCCCATAAAGCTCATTATGGTAGGCCTGTTTTGCTTC
>Ga0316207_10000682_pt1 | contig 49968 bp, 52 predicted proteins | sample 6weekpyrite_MG_FD_204943 | JGI IMG/M metagenome (GOLD analysis project Ga0316207, IMG submission 204943) | Microbial mat bacterial communities from mineral coupon in-situ incubated in ocean water Damariscotta River, Maine, United States -... | ecosystem: Environmental > Aquatic > Marine >...
TCTTCAATTTACTATATAGAAGTTGTTGGAGATTTAGGCCAGATGTTAAAAGATGAGATAGTAAGTTTTGCAGCTGTTGAGGCGATTCTTATTATAGTGATAACGCTTGGTGGAACGTTTGGTGTATTTTCTTATGTTTATCAGGCATGGAGGGGAAGAAAACAAGCAAGTTATCTAAGGGCAATTAAGCGTGCAATTTCATTACATTTATTGAAATAGGGGGTTAAAAATAATTGGCATCATTCAGGCATGATATAAGGGAGAAAATGTAAATGAAAAAATATCTGAATATACTATATTTTATAGTTTTAACGATTTATTCATCTATTGTGTTATCAATGAACAAATATGAAATGATAGATGCTATCGCTTCTGATACAGGTTTAAGCAAAGAGGATTCAAATGCTGCGCTTAATTCATTTATTAAAATAATCCAGCGACGTCTGGCTGCGGGTGACCAGGTTACTTTATCTGGTTTTGGAACATTCATGACAAGTTCAAAATCCGCAGTTATTGGACGTCATCCCCAAACTGGTGAAGCGATACACATCCCGGCGAGAAAATCCCCAGGGTTTAGAGCGGGTAGAGATTTGAAGCAAGCTGTCAATAGTGGAAATATCGCGGCGGAAGAAGAGGCAAGGACAAATGAAAGACAAGACTCCTTGCCGATTAAAACGCAAGGCGTCGTGAAGTGGTTTAATGAATCGAAGGGTTTTGGTTTTATTTCACCGGATGATGGTAGCAATGATATCTTTGTGCATTTTTCAGAAATTAGAATACAAGGTTATAGAACACTCAAAGAAGGCCAGAAAGTTAAGTACGAAGTCGCCAGTGGTGCAAAAGGGCTTCATGCGGTAAAGGTAATACCATATTAAAAAATAATGGAATAAAAAAGGGCAGTGTACTTAGAATCTCAGTTGAGATGCATCAAGCTTTCCCTGATCTCACTTTGTGAGCTCTGGTCACAAAAGATAATCATTTACATTGATACAAGGGTGATTTTTTAGGATGAATAACATCGTTTATGACAGCCAAGGTTGAAATATACGCCACAAGTTTTTGCAGGCACTGCATGGATGCCAGGGAGTTTCTGCAAACGAAGGGTGTTGAATATGAGGAATACCTGCTAGATCTAATGCCACTCGAAAAAGATGTGATGATTGAGCGCTGCGGCCAGAAGTCTATACCGCAAATATTCATAAATGGTCTGCACATTGGTGGTTTGACCGATCTAAGAGAGCTGGATAGTAGCGGTAAACTGGACAAGCTACTTGCAAAATAAAAAAAAGGTCAGTGACAAACGATAATTATTTACATTAGTATGTAGATTATTCATTAATAACAGTACCAAGGACGTGTACTGTCATACGCAAAGGGAGTTTGCGATGCCTAGAAAACTCAGAATGTTTATCCCCGGTGTGCCTTGTCATGTGATTCAACGTGGCAATAATCAAGATGTTTGTTTTTACTGCGATGACGATTATCTATTTTATCTTGAATGTTTGAAGTCGGCGTGTAAGCGCTACCACGTGACGGTACATGCTTACATACTCATGACTAACCATGTGCACTTGTTGATGCAGCCTGGTGACGAAGCAGGCATAACGCGTGTAATGCAATCCGTTGGACGTCGCTATGTGCAGTACATAAACCGTACTTACCAGCGCAGTGGTACATTATGGGAAGGTCGGTTTAAGGCGAGCCTTATTAACGCAGAAGGTGAGCTCAACGACGGGCTAAAGCCGCATTCTATCTACCTTTCATTAGGTTTGAATGATAGAGAGCGTCAATTACATTATCGAGATTTATTTAAAACTGAATTAGAGAGTGAACTGCTAGGTAAGATTAGGCACTCAACACAGTTTTCAATGCCACTGGGTAGTGATAGATTCAAGATACAGATTGAGACTGCACTTGGCAGGAAGATAGGCCATATGAAAAGAGGTCGGCCTAAAATTAGAGAAAAAGAGGGCATCTATTACAAATGAGAATGAGATACATTTGTCACTGACCCCTTTTAATACATGAGTACTTGTTATGTTCAGTCGTCGGCGATCAATCAAAGCCTTACTCTTTATGTTTTTGTGGCTCACTTTTGTAAAGCAGGGTGCTGCCGATCTGCCGGCGATGCCCGACTCAACCTGGTTTGATCTGGACAAACAGGCCAAGCCTGTTATCAACGTATATTTTTTCTGGTCTGAAAAATGTCCGCACTGCCTTGATGCATTACCAGTAATGAAACAAATGGCAGAAAATAACGATGCCATAACATTACATTCTCTTCAGCTGGTTGGGCAGGAGGAGAATATTCGCCGCTATCAATATATGGCGACGAAGTTGGGTAAATCCGCTACGGCTGTTCCCGCTTTTCTTTTTTGCAATTCCATGCGAACCGGTTTTGATATCAACAATAGCCCTGAACAGTTATATCGAGATATAGATTTATGCCGGGAGCATATAGAAAAGTTCGGCAACCTGTCTGATTTTCAATTTAAAGACGTTGACCATGTTCAAGTAACACTGCCCTTTGTCGGAACAATCAATACTAATGATATAAATAGCATGGCTGTTATAACAGTGGTGCTGGCATCTATTGATGCTTTTAATCCCTGTGCCTTTTTTGTGCTGATGTTCTTATTGAGCATGATGCTGCATACACGTAGTCGCAGCAGGATGTTATTAGTTGGGCTTGTGTTTGTTTTTGTTTCAGGGTTTATGTACTTCCTGTTTATGACTGCATGGTTAAATTTGTTTCGTGTTATCGGCAAGCTTGATGTGATCACTCAGGTTGCAGGTGTTGTTTCCCTGATGATTGGTGTTATTAATGTGAAGGACTTTTTCTGGTTTAAAAAAGGTATTTCTTTAAGTATTTCAGGTTCGGCCAAGCAGTCACTTTTTCAGAGGATGCGAGGCTTGTTGGGTCGAGCATCTTTATCAGGAACATTAATAGCAACGGTGAGTCTGGCATTATTTGCGAATTTGTATGAATTTTTGTGTACAGCCGGTTTTCCGATGGTGTTTACGAGGATACTAACATTGTCGGGTATGCCAGAGTGGCAATACTATGTTTATTTATTATTGTATAACCTGATTTATATTCTGCCATTATTGGTTATCGTGATTTTGTTTACCTTGACGGTTGGCGAAAAAAAATTACAGGAAAAAGAGGGTCGTCGTCTAAAACTTGTTTCTGGTATGATGATGATGTCCCTGGGTATTATGCTGATTGTTTCACCCGATATGTTACAAAATATTGTCTCAGCGGGGATGGTGCTAATACTCGCTATTTTAATTAGTTTGTTACTAATGATAGTTGAGACGCGGTTTAAATATAAATAACAAATCAGTTAAAATGAGTCAGTACCCTCTCTACACTTCCAGTGTCAGGGCAACGCCTTGCAACGATAATTTGTCACCCACTGTTACCGATATCATTAATGAGGATCATAAATGTCTTTTTGCGGTTTAGATTTTGGCACATCCAATTCAGCGATTGGCGTTATCAGTCATGATGAGGTGGCAATGATTCCATTGGAATCTGGCGAGTCGTTGATTCGTACCGCCATTTTTATTGATGATGAAGAAAAGGCCTTCCTGTATGGCCGCGAGGGCGTCAATGCCTATCTGGACGGCGTCGAGGGCAGGTTGATGTTGTCAATCAAGTCTGTGCTTGGCACACCGTTAATGCATGAAAAAACCCATGTGCTTAATAAAATGGTGCCGTTTACCAGCATCATTGGTCTGTTTATTTCGGAAGTAAAAAAACGCGCCGAGCAGGTTTGCGGGCATGGCATTACCGATGTTGTATTGGGACGCCCCGTCAGGTTTAACGACGATAACGACGCGTTGGATGCGCAGGCTGAGAATGCCTTGCGAGATGTTGCCAAAAAACAGGGCTTTAAAAACATTGAATTTCAATTAGAGCCGATTGCAGCGGCAAAAGCGTTTCAATCGAACCATCATATTGAAGGCAATCTGCTCATCGTCGATATCGGTGGCGGCACATCAGATTTCACCATTTTAACATCCAATACCGCAAACCCTGCTCAGGATTTTGATGTGCTGGGAACGTCAGGCATCCATATCGGAGGTACCAATCTCGATCAAGTTTTAGCATTAAATAAAGTCATGCCAGAGCTCGGGATGAATTCCCGTATGCGCACCATGAACGATTCTGAGATCACCATTCCCTCTGCCTGGTTTCATCAACTCTCTACATGGCATGAGATCAACAGACTGTATTCCCCAACCACGATTAAAAGCATTCGACATGCACTTATATCGGCACTGGATAAAAAGCGCACCGACAGACTGAGTAAAGTACTTGAGGGGAAACACGGTCATCGTATCCTCGAAGATGTCGAGTATTGTAAAAGGCGTTTAACAGATGCAGACAGGACCACAATATCATTAGACGCCATCGAGGCGGGTCTGCATATCGAGGTTGGAAAAGGTGAGTTTGAGAAGGCTATTGACCCCACCATTTCCTCTATTAGAGATAAAATTAATGAACTCGTCACGCAGTGCGGCTTGCGTAATGACAATATTGATTATGTTTTCTATACAGGGGGAACAACCTTAATCCCCATGGTGCAAAACACCATTAATCACATGCTCCCAGGCGCCAGGGCATTAACTGGTGACATGTTGCACAGTGTTGGGATTGGTTTAACCCTGGATGCGAAAGAAAAGTTTATGTGAGCACTTTCAGTACAAATGGGGCCGGAGCACAGTTTTCTCTAATATAAGTTATATCGGTGTTCTGTCCCCCTTTAAAGTACATACTCAGTTTGTGTGCCATTGTAATAGACTCTAAACATTGAAGATTTTTTAAGAATTAGATTTATATCAATTTGTAGCATTTCAATTGAGAGACTAGACTCTGTATATAGTTTGCACGCGTCAGAAATTACATGCGTTGTCGTATCGTTGCACAGACACAGAATGCGTTGATAGGTTCGGTAAGACGCAGCCACAGTTAGACTCGCCTTATGTTTTCGTTCGATGTTGATGCTAAACGCATTCTGAAAAAATACTAACACTAACGTCCTATAATGAAGGCAGCCAGTATTCTCTGCGTTGTGTAGTCACTGTGTTTGTCTTAGACAAGGAGGATAGTGTCATGAAACCTTTCATAACAATATTACCTGGGTGTTTGTTGTTGTTCATTGCTGGTACTTCGGTTCTGGCAAGTAACAGCTTTTATATTTATGAAAACATTGATAGCAATGCAGATGGCTGGATAGATCGTAGCGAAGCCGCGGAGCGACAGGATCTGATTCAGAATTGGCATGTAATTGATACGGATAATGATGGCGTAATAGGTGACCTTGAATTTTTACGCTATGAAGGTAAAGATATGTATGAGCCCCCATACGATAGTCAGGATATGGATCCTGGGGCAGGACCGCTATAAGGCAACGTGTGAAAAAGATCGTTAGTCTTGTTTAGTGGAACGTCTTGTATCTCGCGCTCGGCATTTGCCGGGCGAAGCATAAAGGGGGATGGAAGGATTAAAAAATGAACAGCCATAGTAATGGGTTAAAATTTAATCCCTTCGTCCCTTTGATTCTTGTCTTCCTCATCGTTTCTTACAGTGATCTTGCGCCCGCTTCAGATCTTAAGGTTCACTGCAAGGGTCAGGGATCCAAGGTCTACCTGGTTGGCGGTGGTCCCGCCTTTACTAGCTGGAATTTGCAGCCTATCCAGGATACCTTGAGTCGCCACTACCGGGTTTGTCGCTGGGACATGCGCGGGGTTGGGGACAATGCGGCTGTCACGCTAACCCGGCAACGACTCGCGTTGTCTCAATGGCTAGACGACATGCACGCTGTGTTGCCGGTAGAACCGGTGATGCTGTGGGGCCATTCCTGGGGAGCGTTGCAGGTGGCACTATTTGCTAAACATCACCCTCGGCAGGTAGCTGGCGTGATATTAAGCAACCCGGTAGATCCGGCATTGCTCAGCCTGGAAAACATTGAGGTTAAACGCTTCAATCATTCTGATACTGGCCGGCGTTTGGCTCTCGAAGAGATAGGCACGCCTGCCGAAGCCCTGCATAACCTGCACAGCAAGATTGCCAGTTACTTTGCTGACGCAAGGCAAGGCTGGGCCTATGCAGAGCAGTTCAGCCACAGTGATACGAATAACGAGTTAAACGTACGAATTTGGGATGAGTATCGCAAGGCGCCGCTCACCGAGAAGGACATTCGAGCATTGGCCCCAAAGATTGCTGGCTTAATCTATTGTCAGGATGATGTCTTGCAGCCGGAAAACCTGACAGAGTATCAGCGTTTGCTGCCAAATAACGAACATCACGTTTTGAAGGGCTGTGCACATTTCCCATGGGAGGAAAACTCAAGGGATTATTATCAAGTGTTGTTGCGATACATAAAATAAAAAATAAAAGTAAATTAAATCACTCCGCCCCCTTTAATAGATAAGATTAGGCTGTCGACACAGTTTTCAATTCCGCTGGGTAGTGATAGATTCAAGATACAAAATTAAAGGGGGCGGAGTGATTTAATTTTGACAGATTAATAAAAGGGGATTGTAAAGAGAATCGATAGATGGACAACAGTAAATTAGACAAGATAGTCGCCGAGGCCCATAAGGCCAGAGATAAGCGTGAGCTGGGTTATCGTGAACAGGCGCTGAAGATGTATCCTCATATCTGTGGTCGGTGTGCAAGGGAGTTTTCTGGAAAAAATTTATCCGAGTTAACGGTGCACCATCGAGACCACAATCATGATAACAATCCGGCCGATGGTAGTAACTGGGAATTGCTGTGCCTATACTGCCACGATAACGAACACCAACGACAGGCGTTAGCCGGTGGGGGCTCAGGCAGTTCGGTTAAATCGGATGCCGCCACATTTAATCCGTTTGCTGATCTTAAGGCCATGCTCGATAAAAAATAGAAGTAACGGGGTCAGTGCACAATACTTTATTAATATAAAAGGGATCAGCTTAGAATCCATTTGCTCATCAATTACATATGGCAGTAATATGTTGCACTTGCAAATGGATTCTAAGCTGACCCCATTTTGCCCTTTTTGACGACCCGCTGGGTCTGGACAACGTCGCTGAGGTTAAGTAAAAGGGACTGAGCCCTTTAATTTTAAGAAGACGAACGCCGACTTCTGAGCGTTAGTTTGGACTAGGAGCTGTTTACGAGTAAATACATTTATTTTGTACTCTTACATTAGAGAATAGTATTGAATGCATGTATTGAGGTGTAAAATATGAGCTACAAATATGATGCGTTTTTCAGTTATAAAAGAGATCCTCATAGCGATGAGTGGCATGAGAAAGTAAAAGATAAATTACAGTACTGGATTGGCCATGAGTTGATGAGAAATGATGTGCGCATATTTTTTGATACTGAAGACATTACAACCGGGGCGCGTTGGAAAAATAAACTCAGTGATGCCCTGCTTCACTCTAAATGTATTATTACTATATTGTCACCATTATATTTCCAGTCTAAATGGTGTGTTTCTGAGTGGAAGACGTTTATAGAAAGGGAAAGAGCAGATGGCAATGAATTAATTGTGCCTGCAAGTTTTCACGATGGAAAGCATTTTCCAGTGGAGGCAAAAGAAAGACAGATTGTGGATTTTAGTAATTACACTTCTATAACCCCATCATTTTGGGAAACAAAGACAGCAGCTGAATTCGATATGGATATGCTCAAAGTGTTTGCAAAGGATGTAGCTCGCACTATTGATGGTGCTCCACCATTTAAAAATTTCCCATTAGTTGAAGCTGAAGATAGTCAAGTCTCTCGAGGAATGAATATTGGACGAATTGCCGACATCTAGTAAATCCAATATAAGCCGAAATGGTTACGTTTATACCTTTTACTCATATAAGGGTGGGGTAGGGCGTTCGATGGCGGTTGCTAATGTGGGTGTCTTGATGGCGTTGGCAGGGCACAGGGTATTGCTTATAGATTGGGATTTAGAAGCACCCGGACTTGAAGTATATTTTGAGAAATCTGCTACATTGATGGGCGCTCCTAAGAGTACGCCCGGCATCGTAGATATGATTGAAAGCCATGCAGTTAGTAAAAAACTAGATTGGGAGGATTGTTTATTAAGTGCAAAATTCCCTGGAGGCTCGTTAGATATAATCACGTCAGGGATGAAAAATTCTGACTACCGTCAACGGGTACAAAGTTTGGACTGGGATGTTTTGTTTGATCAACATCAAATTGGAAATTATTTTGATGATCTACGTAGTGCTTGGTGCTCTTGCTACGACTTCGTGTTGATAGACAGCCGGACCGGTATTACTGATATCGGTGATATTTGTACAGTATTGTTACCTGATGTTCTGGTTCTAATGTTTGTATCTAATTACCAAAATATAAATGGAATTCGCAGTGTTATCGATCGTGCAATTCGTGCACGTGGTAAATTGCCAATAAATCGCAGTGCCTTACTTGGTTTGCCACTCCCTGCTCGTGATGAAGTATATACCGAATATGAACAATCGAAGGAATGGAAGGAGTTATATGCAAATGAATTGGGTGAACTATATAGCCGATGGTTACCAAAAGAGATTGAACCAATAGATGCACTTAATAAATTATTTATTCCATATGTAACAAACTGGAGTTTTGGTGAACGTATTCCGGTGTTAGAAAATAAATACGAACTAAGTGATCCTACCAGTATAAGCGCAGCCTATTCAAGGATCAGCACTTTGTTATCTAGTCGTTTAGATTGGTATGCATTGGAAAATAGATCGAGTGCAACCGAAATCCAGGGGACCCGAATTGAGTTAGAGCGAGCACGAGATTCGATAAAGGAAGCACAGGAAAAACAAGGCAAGTCGACTAGAGCAATAAAGTGGGTGAGCGGAATTTTACTTACTTTGATTGTATCCATAGGGATATTGGCGGCAATATCAATACCGGCCTATCAAGATTATACGATACGTGCAAAAGTTGCAGAAGGCCTTGCATATTCATCAGTTGCTAAAGTGGCAGTGGCAGAATATTTCGCGGAGCGTGGAAAGGTACCTAACTCAAGTAAGGAAGCCGGGATAGATGAGTTAAATAATATATTCAATGAGGGAACAGTCAAGATACAAAATGGTGGGATTATTCAAATATTATTTAACAATGAAATTGAAGAAGTAGGATTAAAATCTATTTTCATCTATCCGGAAGTAAAGTCAGACGAGCTTGTATGGAGTTGTTTTAGTAAAGAGGTAGATAGCAGGTATCTACCAAGTGGATGTAAATAAAAGTAGTAACAGGGAATCAAGCAGTAAAAGAGTAAAAAGGGTCAGTGTACTTAGAATCTCAGTTGAGATTCATCAGGCATTCCCTGATCTCACTTTGTGAGCTCTGGTCACAAACGATAATAATTTACATTTGTATGTGGCTTGGTTATGTATTAAAAACAGTGCTAAGGATGTGTGCTAACAAATTCAAAAGCAGTTTGCGATGACTGGAAAATAAGGAAGAAATGAGGTCAGAGTACTTGAACCCAAATAAAGGGGGCTGAACCTCCCCAAGTGACGGCACGTTACTAAATTAAAGAGTGAACCCATCTTGACCCGACATCGTGTAGTCATTGTTGTTTTTTTAGCATTCATCCTGGCGGTGTTGATCTTGCTCGCGAGGTTACCCGCAGTACTGGAAGGTATCGCCGTTTCTAAGCTCGAGGGACTGGGAGCAAGTCAGATCCGTCTTAAGTTAGCGGATGTCGGTTTACAGGCAACGCAGCTCAGTGAGCTAAAGTTTGTTTTTCAACGAGATGCCCGGCGTTATACCCTCTCATCGCGTGATGTCAATATATCTTATCGTTTATCTGACCTGGTCACAGGGCATCTTGATAAAATTTATGTGCCCGAGATATCCGTGTTGAGTGAAGCGCTACCGAGCCGAGGGGTGAGTGGTGATGCGAGTAGCATCCCTAAACCAGCAGATTGGCTGACGAGCATTCCTTTTAACGATTTAAATATTAAACGACTCACATTGGCATTACAGGGTGAAGCAGGTCGAACGCGACACATTGAAATCAACGGCACAGTGAATGTCGTATCAACATCGGTGAATACACGTGTTGATATACAAACAGATGATTACGGTAGGCAACGCCTTGAGTTGAACCTGACCCCTACAGGTATGTCTCGACTTGTCCTGTCTGACATGCGAATACCATCAATGCCGGTAACCACTATCACGTTAACCTCAGGTGCATGGACATCCACCAATAGACAGTTAATGGCTGATGTCGGTATCGATATTGATGTTGAAAAAGTGCAACAACAATTGCAGCAATGGGGAATGGATGTGATCCCCACAGGCGCAAGCGGCAGGTTAACCGCGCAGGGTCCATTACTCGTACCATTTAACAACAGTCCATCGTGGCAGTCTAAGGGAACAATGGCATTACAGATCCCGAAACTTAAAAACATCGGCACGCAGTTGATGCTGGATGCCCCTTTTAAGATGGCACTGAATAATGAGCAGTTGCAGTTGCATGTTGGGGAAGGTGCTCGGGTATCACTCAAGAATGTTGAGATTAATGAAGCACGTATTAACTCAGTGGCAGCAACACTGGTCAAGCAGGCGGAGTGTGGTCACCAGTTTGAGGCAAGCGAGTGGTCATGTGCCCCCTTTGCGATGGAGCTAACCATACCTTCAGTTAACAATAAGCAAAACAGTCTCGCCACCTCAACCGGCAGGCTTGCATTCAGAACGTTTGCGGGAGGTGCTCGCACATGGGCGACAAGCCTTGAGGTTGATATCCCCGAGTGGCTAATCAGCATCAATAAGGATACGTTAGCGAAACAGCTTAAGCTCGACAGGGTGCATGGCCGTATTAATGCATCAAATGAAAAAATTCACGCCAAACTAGCCCTTGTTGCGCCGGGTGGTGGGGCGACGGTGCACATTAAAGCCACACACGCGATGAAAACCAATGCGGGCCAGGCAGATTACCGACTTGAGCCCGTCGACATGCAGTTGCACGGTAGCGTGTTTGCGGACACTTACAGCGACTGGCCTGCCAGGTTATTACTCAATGCCGGCATCGTTGCGGTGGAAGGCAAAGCATCGTGGCAGCAGGGTGGCATGTTGCCATTAGAGCAGGCCACACTCACGCTGCGCAATGTTAGCGGAGCGCATGATGAGATTACCTTTACCGGGATGGCGGGGACGCTGGATGTGAGGGAGCGGGATCAATTCCATATAATATCCAGGCAGAGGCTAAGCCTGGCGAAACTTGATGTTGGTGCGCCGATAACGGATATGTCGTTGCAGGCAGAGATGTTTTTGCAAAAGGGCGGTAAACCCAAGGTCACGGTGACCGATTTGGCAATGAATGTGTTGGGTGGAAAAATGATCAGTAAGCGCATTGAACTTGATTTTGCCCGTGAAGAAAATCCATTTACCTTGCAGGTTAGCGGCTTGGATGTGGAAGAGGTGCTCAAGCTGGAAGAAAAGCAGGGTCTATTTGGTTCGGGGCTTATCGATGGTGAGCTACCCTTGATACTCAGGCGTGATGGGATCTCTATGCAGGATGGGCAACTCGTAGCACGTAAACCGGGTGGCAAGTTGAAGTACAGTGCGAATCAGGGTGTGCTGGATATGGCAGAGTCTAACGCTGGTTTAAAGTTGCTGGTCACGGCAATGGAGGATTTCAATTATAAGGTACTTGAAGCAGATGTTGGTTATACACCTGATGGTCTATTAAAGTTAAAGGTGCGCCTTAAAGGCAGTAATCCGGAACTTGAGGGCGGAAGACCTGTCCATTTAAATGTGGATGTTGAAGATAATATCCTTGAGTTATTGCGTAGCCTTCGTCTTGCAAGCGAGATCAGCGAGAAAATCGGTGAGCAGGTTCAAAAGCGTCAATTGGGCAAGTAATGACGCTAGAAGAGTTGGGGATAGAGTGTTATCTTCAAATTATAAATATTCATTAAGCTAGGTTCTGGTGTTGCTATGAAAAGAATATTAACAGCGGTACTTTGTTTGGCAGCAATTCTGCTTGCAGGCTGCGCGGTAAAAGTTGAAGCGCCGGATAAACCCATTACGATTAATCTTAATGTAAAAATTGAACACGAAATCAAGGTCAAGGTTGATAAAGATCTTGATGCCTTGTTCTCTAAAGACAGCAACCTGTTTTAGGCTGGCGAGGTAATCATGATACAAAGCAAACAACGTAAACAAATTTGGACACTGTTGCTCGGTATGAGCCTGGCGGGGATGTTGGGTTTTTCTTCATTGCTATGGGCGGTTGATCTACAGTCGGCGAAGAACCAGGGGCTGGTGGGTGAAACGCCATCGGGTTATCTCGCCGCAGTGAAAGACTCGGCAGATGCGCGTGCCGTTGTGGCCAACGTTAACAATGCGCGTAAGAAACATTACCAGTCGATCGCCAGTCGTAATGGCACCTCGCTGCAAGTGGTTGAAATTTTGGCGGGAAAGAAGGCCATTGCGAAGGCCGCGCGCGGGCATTACGTAAAAAATGCTTCCGGCAGTTGGGTTAAAAAGTAGCTCAGTGTAAATGGGGTCAGAGCCTGAGTGATCCCCACATAGAATGCAAATGGGGTCAGTGTACTTAGAATCTCAGGTGAGATTCATCAAGCATTCCCTGATCTCACTTTGTGAGCTCTGGTCACAAACGATACTCACTTACATTAGTAGGTGGCTTGATTATGCATTAAAAACACTACCAGGGATGTGTGCTAACTAACGCAAAAATAGTTTGCGATGCCTGGAAAATGAAAGGCCTCACTCATCCCCTTTACTTAAAAACTGTCCCTATCATTCTGGTATTCAATGGTTTAATTCACACTTTTAAAGGTGTCATCGCGTATTGACACTTCACGCCAGCCATCACTACACTGGTCCAACTAATTTGGCATAAGGACTGGTGCGATGTTCAAACTCAATATCAACAACCAGGATATGCAGGTTGATGTCGATGATGACACCCCCCTGCTGTGGGTCCTGCGTGATGCGCTGCATTTAAACGGCACCAAGTTCAGTTGTGGCATCGGTGTATGTGGTGCCTGCACGGTGTTAATGAATGGCAACCCTGTGCCCAGTTGCCTGGTTTCAGTTACCGCAGCACAAGGACAGTCGATTGTCACGATTGAAGGCCTCGTTAAAAATAGCAAACAGCATAAAGTGCAGCAGGCATGGATTGATGTGGATGTGCCGCAGTGTGGTTATTGTCAGTCAGGCCAAATACTCAATGCCGTTGCGCTGCTGGCGAAAAACAAACAGCCTGCCGACAGCGATATTGATCAGGCCATGAATGGCATCTGCCGTTGTGGGGCTTACCCGGAAATACGACAGGCCGTGCACCTGGCGGCGAAGAAACTTGGCTCAGGAGGTTCTCATGAAGATTGAGAACCTGAGTAGACGACATTTCCTGAAGGGCAGTTTGCTTGCCGGTGGCGGTCTGATTCTGGGTTTTAGCCTGCCCATGATTGATAAGGCGTTGGCACGCCAGGGCGAGCCCGATAAGGCAACTTATCCGGTGGCATCATGGGTCAAGGTCGACGCCCAAGGCAAACTACATTTTGTGATACCCGTTTCTGAAATGGGGCAGGGCTCGCAAACTGCCCTGGCCATGATCCTGGCCGATGAAACCGGCGCGGATTACCACACCCTTAATGTCCTGCAAGTTGGCAATAACCGGCTTTATGCCAACCCCCTATTTGGCATGCAGCTGACAGGAGGCAGTACTTCGGTGCGTGCCTGGTGGGAACCTTTGCGGGTTGTTGGCGCGACACTGCGCCTGATGCTCGCCCAGGCAGCGGCCGCAGAATGGTCGGTGGCCCTGGGTGAATGCACAACCAAAGACAGTTACGTGTTACACGCAGCCTCGGGCAAAAAATTACACTTTAGCAAGTTAGTCGACGCAGCCGCTGAACTGCCACCGCCCATAAATCCTGCGCTGCGGCCCGCCAGCGAATACCAGTATATTGGCCGACCTATGAAGCGCATTGATACCGCGGTGAAGGTAACGGGTGAAGCGGTATTTGGAATGGACGTGGTGGTGCCGAATATGCTGATAGCCTCGGTGAAGCAATCGCCCGTATTTGGTGGTGAGGTGACGTCTTTTGATGAAGCGGCGGCGTTAAAGATCAAGGGCGTTAAGGCCGTTGTACCTATCGACAATGGTCTGGCCGTCGTCGCGCAAAACTACTGGCAGGCACAAAAGGGCCTCAAGGCATTAAATGTCGTGTTTACGGGCGGTGCTACGCAAGGGCATAGTACCGCGTCGTTGGATGCGGATTTTAGAAAGGCCCTTGATAGCGAGGCTCGCGTGGTCGCGCAGCAGGGTGATAGTAAACTCGCCATGAAAAAGGCCAACAAGACCTATCGCCTGGACTATGCGGCACCCTATCTGGCGCATAGCACCATGGAACCGATGAATGCCACTGCGCATGTGACAGACAACTTTTGTGAAATATGGGCTCCGACCCAGTCACAATCTCTCTCTGTGCAGGCGGCGATGCATGTTACCGGTCTGCATGCTGATCAGGTAAAACTACATACCACGTACCTGGGGGGAGGCTTTGGTCGTCGCGCCGAGGTGGATTTCATCGTGCAGGCGGTACTCGTTTCTGAAGCGGTTGCGGCGCCGGTTAAATTAATCTGGTCACGTGAAGAAGACATCCAGCATGATCTCTATCGGCCGGCAGCGGCAAGTCGGTTTGATATTGGTGTTGATAAACAAGGTTACCCGCTGGCCTGGCACAACCGTGTTGCTAACACCTCGATAATGGAACGCTTCGCGCCACAATGGCTGGGTGACAAGCCGGACGCCACCATGACAGAAGGCGCGGCCGAACTACCCTATCAACTAGCGAATCAGTTAACGGATGTCGTGCAGCTTAATACTGGCATTCCCGTCGGCTTTTGGCGTTCAGTCGGTAACTCGCATAATTGTTTTTTTGTTGAATCGGCGCTCGATGAATTGGCGCACCATGCCGGCAAAGACCCCTATGAATACCGCCGGCATTTACTGAGCAAGGCGCCACGCGCACGATCGGTGCTGGAAAAAGTTGCCACTCTGGCAAACTGGCACACGCCACTGGCAAAAAATAAGGGCAGGGGGATTGCCTTGACGCATAGTTTTGGCAGTTATGTGGCACAAGTGGCCGAGGTGTCTGTAGATAAAGAAGGTAAGCACCGCGTTGATAAAGTGTATTGCGCCATTGACTGTGGCCTGGTGATTAACCCACAAATTGTTACACGGCAAATGCAAAGTTGCATTATCTACGGTTTAACGGCGGCTCTGCATGGCAAGATTAACTTTAAAGACGGCTACGTGGTGGAGAGCAACTTCCATGACTACCCAGCATTAAGGCTGGCACAAGTGCCCGAGATTGAAGTGGTGATTATTGAAAGTAGTGAGCAGCCAGGTGGCTATGGCGAACCCGGCACGCCACCCGTTGCCCCCGCGGTGGCAAATGCCATATTCAATGCCAGTGGTAAACGCTACCGAGAGTTACCATTGGTGTAACCAGCACTTAAGAGTAAAAAAGAGGCTGTAACAAATCAGAATCATTCGTAATACAATGGGGCATTCCCCTTTAATATATTACTAAACGCGTAACACCCGGGGTGGTGGGCTATGGCAAATCAACACGATCGTTCGCGGCGTCATTTTTTGCAGGCACTGGCGCTAGCAACAGGTGCGGGTTTCAGTGGGTTAATCTATCCAGAGTCTACCAGGGCCAGCTCGACAACACTGCTTACTAAGCCTATCCCATCCGGTAATGAACGCATACCGGTGATCGGCCTCGGAAGTTCACGAACGTTTAATGTGGGTAACGACCCGCTCGGTCTGGACAATGTCGCCGAGGTCATGCGCTACTTTTTTAACGCGGGTGGTAAACTGATTGATTCCTCACCCATGTATGGCTCATCACAACCCGCGATTGGTTACGGCCTGACAAAACTCGGTAAAACAAAAACTGTTTTTGCGGCCGACAAGGTCTGGACATGGGCTCATGACACGGGTCCTGAGCAAATGGAACAATCAAGACAACATTGGCAGGTGGATGCGTTTGACCTGATGCAGGTGCATAACCTGGTGGCCTGGCAAGATCATCTAAAAACCCTGACGAACATGAAGCAGCAAGGCAAGCTCCATTATGTGGGGATTACCACCTCGCATGGTCGAAACCATGAAGAATTAGCGCAGGTCATGAAAACGCAGCCGCTCGATTTTGTGCAGTTCAGTTACAATATTCTTGACCGTGAGGTCGAAGCGACACTGTTACCCCTGGCCGCGAAACGGGGTATTGCCGTGATCATCAACCGGCCATTTCAACGCGGCGAATTGATTGATGCACTCAAAGATAAACCATTGCCCGAATGGGCAAAGAACATTGATTGCAAAAGCTGGCCACAATTTTTACTTAAGTTTGTTGTCTCGCACCCTGCCGTAACCTGCACCATTCCCGCTACCACGCAGGTTGCACATGTACAGGAAAACATGGCGGCAGGCTTATTACCGTTACCCGATGCAGCCACGCGTGTGCGCATGATCGACTATGTTGAAAAAATACGTTGATAGCGACGGTGGTCATGGCTAAGGCAGGATCGTAATGGGTGAATGGACAAGTTACCGTCTCGCTGATTTTATTCTATTTTCAGAAAAAGTGTATTACCGACAGTTCGAGCTTTATAACCAGACGATCTGGCCATTGCATGGCGTAGCCATCTTGTTTGCGCTGTTGATCCTCTACGCGCTCTGGAAAAGACCTGTTTGGGCCGGACGGGTCGTTTCGGGAATACTGGTTGTGAGCTGGATATGGGTGGCGTGGGCATTTTTATATCAGCGTTTTTATCATATCCATGTCGTGGCCGACTGGTATGCGCTTGGCTTTGTACTACAGGCGGGATTGCTCAGCAAATACGGTGTCATCAAAAACAGGTTGACTCGGTTTACAAGCAGTCAGCCCTGGATGATCGTTGGCGCAGCGGCAGTGTTTATTGCGTTACTGTTTTACCCATTTATTGCATTAATGGCCGGTCGCAGCTGGTTGCAGTTTGAAATGTTTGCGCTTACGCCCGATCCCACGGTGTTAACCACGCTTGGGATCCTGCTTATATATAAAGCCCCCAAAGTCCTTTATGTTATTCCCGTTAGCTGGGTGATGATCAGTGGTATGACATTACTGGTAATGTAGAAAATAAAAGGGGCTATAGTAGTTGAAAGGCGAGTGCTGAATAATCAAGTAGCCTGATCTTATTGGTCACTTATTTTGTAAGAAAATGCTGAAAAGCATCGATGATGCGGGGTTTTTTATTGACTTAAGATTAGTATAGGGGCAGATTGAGTTGGGCAAAGGGATATAATAATAAGGCAGTGGATGCAGTCTCATGATCTAGTTTATTTCAGGTTTACTGGAAGTGCTCGGCCATTTGTTCTGTGGTTTGTCTGGTTTCCGTTACATCTTTTCCTGTAAATATGAATTAGATGACGCGATCTGTTTTTCCCCCAAGTTAATGTGGAGTGTGAAAAGTCACATTCTATATGATTATTTGAGCTGACTCTCGATGAGAAGGATGTAAAAAGATCCGTCTGGTTGTTAGATAACGCTGGACACCAGGTGAATATTGGGGGCTTTCCCGTATAAACAAAGTAAGTATTAAGTTGTTAATTAACAGTAACTATGGAGAAAAAAATGGAAAAAATAAACTATAGCGCAATTGTCAAGCAAGTCAGTATCATTTCAATTCTCGCCGCAATGCCAATGTGGGTAGCAGCAAGCCCTGCTGAACAAGACGACCGTGCAGTCAGTGGAACCATTGTTTGTGGCGGAAGCCATTTTGACCGCAGGAATCGTACAGAGGCCCACCGAACAACCTACGTATTCCGAAATTTTAATACGGATCTGCCGATTCATTTTAATCGCCTGACTGTTTACGATGCGACAGGAGCAGTGATCGAAGACCATGACGGCACAACCCTGCCATTATCATCCAATGGTGTTTTGGGCGGTGGAGATAATAGCCTGGATCCAAGACAATCGGCGCAATACCAAAGTTCAGCCCTTGTTGGTGCTCCACTACCGTCTTCTCGCAGGCCGATCCAGTTACATGTTGAGTGGTCATCCGATGCGCGTGCGCTGATTCCTGAGTTTGTCGGAGTAAGGACGTCACGTCGACAGGAAGTTAGCTTTGACTCGGCGGGCAATGAAATAGTGCGTATCAGAGAAGAACGTGGCCGACATGTTAAAGAATGCCGAAGTGTTGAAATTAACAAAGGTTTCAAGAAAGGCCGTAGCAAGGATAAAGATGACGATAAGGATGACGATGACAATGACGATTAATCTAGAGTTGTAATAAAAAAACAGGGTCAGAGTACAGGGAAGTGAAATGATGAATAGATCAAGTACTCTGATCCCTTGATCGAATTGCACAATAGATAGGGTTGAGCCACACTAACATATACCCGCCATGGGTATAACTATTAATAATAAATTTGTTGTCAATATATAAAATCAATATAGATGAGGGGAAAAATGAAAAACAAGAAATGGACATCGCTATTCCTGGCAATGGCTACGGCTATGCTTATATCAAATTCAGCGTTGGCTGTTCCAAAGATTACGGGAAAACCACATATTGTAGAACCAGACCTGCTGGCGTGGCCTAGTGATCATCAAGGGGTTAAGCCGAACCTAACTGAGCCAACGGCTAACCGTTTGAATGATTTACATGGTCAAATCAGTAATTGTGATTTGGTATTGTCTACAGCAGGCAATTATCACATGGCGTTACGTGAATTGTGGAATGATATGCTGGCATCGAATAAACAGGCGGATATCAAGAGCTGGTATTACACAACCAGTCCACCAATTTCACCTGCACAGATCCCGAATTCAACAGTACAGTTTGGTAATTTGAAACTAAACTGTGTGCCACAAGTTGCTGTTGGTCCAAAAAAGTTAATGAAGAAATTAACTAAACTTGGTGTTATTGAAGGTAAACCTACCAAGATATTGAAGAACAACGGTAATGTCATGTTGGTGAAGAAAGGTAACCCGAAAAATATTAAGACAGTTTGGGATCTGGGTCGGGATGACGTCACGTTCGTTACACCCAATCCATATAAAGAGCCAGGCTCGTTCGGAAATTTCTCTGGCACGGTATATAACGTAGCGAAGAATGATGCCAACCCACCGAAAGGTATGACAGCTGAGAAACTCTTTAACAAGATTTTTAACAGTAATCAGGAAGGTTGCGGAACAGCGGCGAAGAAATGTAATTGGGTTAGTGGCAAGCGTATTATGCATCGTGAGCAACCTTGGGCTGTTTACTCGGGTAATGCTGATGCAGGACTGATTTTCTATCACTTGGCATTGTATTTCACGCGCACCTTCCCGGATCAGTTTGAAATTATGCCGATTGGTGGCACGGCAGATAAACCTGTTCCGGCTAAAGGCAATAAGGTGGGTGTATTGCAAGCAGTACGGGTTAAGGGTGACTGGAGCAAGCAGCAACTGGAGGCACAAGAACTTCTTATGAAGTCATTCCAGTCGGATAAATTCACCAGTATCCTTAGTAAGCACGGTATTCGTCGGCCATAAGTTTATACACCGATGTCTAAAAGCCCGCTTTGCGGGCTTTTTTTGTATGCATCAAATGGAATCAAGGGGGCAGAGTACTCGAAAGTAGACAAGCGGATAAATCAGATACACGACCCTCTTGATCAGCAGGCTTATTATATATTTATAATATTCGTTCAAGTACTAAGCGCTCGTCTCCTGATGCCCTTGTAAATTCAATTTTCTCGGTCGATAGATGTAGGTACCAGGTTTGTTGCCGAACAGGGCTTGTACAAGCAAAGGCACTTGGGTGTAACAATGCCACATTGCAACCATGCTCTGGATCACGCACCGATTTATACCGAATTGATTCAATATCGACCGTCCTGGCTAAGTCAGCTAATGCCTGCGTTTGTGAATAATCACTTGGTTGCATCCAAACCGCTTCATGTGTATTAAAAGGCGGGGCAGTTAAATCGAGGGTTATTCGCCCATGATAATTAACGGAGAATACGGTTAAATTTTCTGCCGCATCAGGCAGTTTAGTACCAGCTGAATGGTTGAAAAATTTAGATCGCCAATAACCAAGTTCAGCCAATGCCGTGGTAATCGTTTCTGCACCGTAAAAAATACCATGTGCCGCAAACGGACGTCGAAATCGTGAGCCGGGTGGATGGGGCGGTTCATATCTGAACGGCGTCTTTAGTAAATAATCCAGGTGTTCGGTTCCGGCTGGATAGGGCGATTTACTTTCTTCCAGTATGTCTTCGAGAATGTCTTGATCGTCTATTGAATCGACAAGTTTACGCGTCGAGATAGTGTACTGATGCTCTACGCACCGCCAAATTTCTCCCTGTGCAGGGCGTGCCTCAGACGCGAGCTCGGCTGCTGTCCACATATGCCAGTGTCCTGACTAGTCCCTCTGTGCGCATAATTAATTCTCTTGGCACGGCACGTAAATGATTATTTGGGCTATCAATCCATGATAGTAGAGAGGCATTATCACCAGCCATAATCGCATCCAGTCCACGATAAAGCCGTGCAAGCAGGCTAGCCATTTCCCAGGGTTTGCTACCTTGCGTAATCTGGTAGGTCCCCTGGTGCATGCGCGTTATAGTTGAAGGGCTTAATCCAAGTACATGGCTGAGTTCTGCATTACTCAGATTCATATAATTTGCAACGCGTAGACTTGCATTTGTTAGCACACGAGAACGTTGCTTGTTCGCTATTTGTTCCATGTGGCCTCCTTTTCATTATTTCTATAGAAAATAATAGCATAGTTTATTTCATAAGAAAGGGATATTGATGATTTTATGAGAAAATTAGCTGTGAATGGCACTTAAATCTGTCTTAATCTAAATAATTAACCAATTGATTTTTAGAATATAAATGAACAAATGACACTAATAAATGCTTAAAAGACCGCTTTCGGTTGTTTGTCTGGATTTTGCACTGTGCTCGCCAATACCATATGAAGAGAATGGAAATAAACGCAAGCAGTGGCTGCAATCTCATGAGCGGACTCATTTAAGACCAATGAAGGCCTTCAAATAGCTGTGTTGGCGTTTGCCTGGTTTCAGTTACAGCTTAGTCGGTACGGTCATACCCAAATGAGCATTGGCGAAAGAAGATTTTGATCTAACTCAAAGAAATGGTGACGTGACATCGCTAATCTGTACCTATTCGTAAAACAGTTAACGAGGTAGGTAAAATGTTTGGTGAACACCATCATCTGGCGACAGAGTTTCCAGAGCACAGAGATCGGATACATGAACTTAAAATTGGTGACAATGCTCATTTCAATCGTCTTTATGGTGAATACAATGAGATTGATAACAACATCTATCGTATTGAAGAAGGCATAGAGAACACAGATGATGCGTACCTTGAAACGCTTAAGAAAAAACGCCTTGCCCTGAAAGATGAACTTCTTTTCATAATAAAAGATGTGTAAAACCAAACAGTAGTAATAAATGGGGCCAGCGCAATATAAGATTGAGAAAATGAAAAAAGATATTCCAGGTGAGTTGAGTGAGTAAGCTGAGAATAAGGACGGGAGGATGAAACAGGTTAGTCACTTTTAAATAAAAAAGGCGACCATCCCTGGCCACCCTGTCGTTGCGTTACGATTGTAACGCTCTTGCTGTTACGCTATTCCTTTAACGCCTCCCTCAGTATCGCTCTTAATTGTCTTTTTTGTCGTCGTCTTTGTCGCCAACAATATCATGTTCATGTTCATGTTCATGTTCATGTTCATGTTCATGTGATTTTGATGCGGTTATGTTCCAGGTGCCATCACCATCTTCGTTTGCAGAATGCTGGATGTTGACATACAAGGTGCATGGGTCAGCCAGAGATGCAAATAACTTCACCTTTTTAGATGCGTCAAATTTATTTGTGCGCGTGTTGGCCCCCAGATATCCGAAGGTTTGTTGTCTTCAATGACCATCAGGTTACCGTCAGGTGTTACAGCAAGGTTATCAACATTGTCAAAACCGGATTGGTGACCTTTGAGTCACGGGGGGTACACGTAAAATGAAATTATGGTGATTGAGTATGTTATCTCTATTACGAATACGTGAATTTTAGCGGTGCTGAAAAAAAGTATTCTTGTGAAACGCAATCGTCATACAAATATCACTGGAGTGAAATATTGGGTTGCTATAAAGAGGCATCATTCCAGCGGACAATCGATAATGTTTTTGAAGCAATGGTTGAAAAAGTGTCGTCCTGAAAAACAATGCTATTACTATGCCAGAATTAGTAGTGAGAAAATATGCATTAGTGTCTGGCATTTTGCTGAGCCAGTCAGCCGTGACGATGCAATCGCTGTGGAGGGCTTTGATACATCACTTATTGGAAAAAAGTGGGTTAGCGGCCAGTGGCAAATGCCAGCAGTAACAATGCAGAAAAATAACACCACGCCATTTTATAAAAATACCAGACCGGCAAAAGACACAACGTTGTCTCGTTTAACCAGTACTGGTTGATTGGTATTTGTCAATATTGATAAAGGTGGAATTATTCAAGTAATGAATAATTTAATATCCAATGCGGCTAAATTCACTAAAGAAAATGATAGATTATCATAAAAATCGATACAGAAGACGATTTGGCAAGTGTTACGGTTATTGATCATGGCGTGGGAATAAAAGATAGTAACAAACAGAATGTTTTTAAACATTTCGTGCAATTAAATGACAATGTTAATCATAAATCACCTGGTACTGGCTTGGGGTTAAATTTGTGTAAATCAATAATAGAAAAACATAAAGGTGTGATTGGTCTTGAATCAACCATTAATGTTGGCAGTGAATTTTATTCCAAATTGCCACTAATGGATGAAGCCAGGATCCAGGGCCTCTTCGGGTTTTGTTAATCCTTCTCTGATAGCAGTAGAATCAAGCAGAATGAAGGGTTCAAGCATCAATAATCTTTCATTTTCTTTATGGGTTTTATCTTCTTTTAGTACGTGCTTACGTATGTAAAAAAACCTGTGAAAGTACTACACTTACAGAAAGTGCTATCTTTTTTTACGAGGAGGTGTGCTATGAAAACAGCGGATTCACTTCAGAATAATCTTGCACTCTACCAGCCGTGTCATAAGCTCAGTTTTAGTGATCCCCTTAGATGGTTAAAAAAAGGGTGGCAAGATTTCCAACGTGCACCTTGGCACAGCCTATCCTATGGTGCGATATTCACGGGTGCTGCCTGGATGCTTATTTATTTTTCATGGTCTTATGAGCACTATCTTCTGCTCGGTCTTCTTTTTAGCTTCTTGCTGGTAGGGCCCATGCTTGCATTCGGACTTTACGACATAAGCCAGCAACTCGAACGGAAACACAAACCGACCTTTAGTCACGAGCGAAGGAAAGCTTTCCATGAAATGGGACACGAGCTAATGCTTGCGCTGTTATTGGGTACGGTGTTCTTGATTATGTTCATCATGACATCGCTGGCGATGAATATTGGTTCGGCATTCGGGCCGTCGGCAGTGCTTACGGTGGTTCCCCTCTCGAATACGGTTTCATTATTGATTACCGCAGTGTTTGCCGTCCTGTTCTTTTGTGCCGGTACATTCGCTTTACCAATGATTTTAGATCAGGATGCCAATGCAATGACGGCAATGCTAACAAGCCTCAATGCAGTGTGGCATAACAAGGCAGTTTTATCGCTCTGGGTATTGTTGATTTTGGCATTGACGGTGGTAGGGTTTGCGACTGCGCTGGCTGGCTTCGTGCTTATCGTTCCGGTACTTGGTTATGCTACCTGGCACGCTTACCGTGAAACGATCATTACAAACAAGTAACTAAAAAGGCGCGAGCAAACAAATAGCGGGCAGACCACGCTATATTGACACTATAGGGGCAAAGTTCTTTAAAGGGGGCTTGCCTTGAATTTTCTTGAGTGATTTCGAATTGACATTTTGTTTATAGAGGTGAAAACTATCTTTTCCACCACTATGCCCGGTCAGGTGATTATCTACTGACAGTCTTCGGTGCGTTATGTTGCATCTTTTCAAAGTACACCTGGTATTTATGACCCAAGGAGGGCCGTCATGACAACTACATTGCACTCTGTCACTGATCTTGATTTTACCCCAGCGCATCGTCTGTATCCATCACCGGCAGACTGGCGCGATCAGTTTATTTATTTTTTACTGGTTGATCGTTTTGACAACAATGCAGAGGGTGTCCCTGCCTACTCAGCAGAGGTCGTCGGCGAGTCAGCTGAGGTTGGAGCAGGTCATCATTTTCAGGGTGGTAATCTGAAGGGGATTTTGCGTCGACTCGATTACCTGCAAGGGCTGGGTTGTACGACGATCTGGTTGAGTCCGATTCTGAAGAATCGTCAGGACATGAGCGAATCCTACCATGGTTACGGTATCCAGGATTTTCTTGAGGTTGACCCGCGCTTCGGTACGCTAATTGATCTACAGGAGTTGACCGCAGCGGCACATGCGCGTGGTATGTATGTCATCCTCGATGTAGTACTGAATCACACCGGCGATGTATGGTGCTATCCAGATTGCAATCCATATTATTTTTACCAGGATCAGGAATATCCATTTGGTAGCTGGAACGAGGTCGATCCAACAGAAGGCTTGCAAGATGATGATGCGGTATGGCCGTTGGAGTTACAGAAACCGGACGTTTTCAAGCGACGTGGTGAAATACGAAACTGGCATGATCCTGTCGAGGCGCGTGATGGTGATTTCCTGAGCCTGAAGGAACTAGACCTGCCGCAGCCGAAGGTACTGGATACCCTGGTCAAGGTTTACAAGTATTGGATTAGTCAGGCCGATCTGGATGGTTTTCGAATCGATACGGTCAAGCATATGGAACACAGTGCGACGGCGCTCTTTTGTAATGCGGTACGTGAGTATGCGCAACGCATCGGCAAGCATAATTTCTTTCTGTTTGGCGAGATAGTGGACGATGACCGTACTATCCAGAAATACATCGGCCGTAACAGCCGTATGGAAGACACCAATGAACGTTTCCCGGCGCTGGATGCAGCCCTGGACTTCCCCCTGTATTTTATTCTTGAGGATGTGATCAAGGGTTTCACCAGTCCGGCATTTTTACGGCAGCGTTATGATGTGTTTCGTGATCTGTATGCCGATCATGGTGAGGCCGGCCGCTACTTTGTTACCTTTGTTGATAATCACGATCAAATGTCTCGTCCGTATCGGCGCCTGATGCATAACAATCCTTATCCACGCCAGGCCGTGCTTGCTATCAGTTACCTGCTAACCAGCCAGGGTGTACCGTGTATTTATTATGGAACCGAGCAGGGTTTTGACGGAGGCGGGCCCGACGACAGTTTTGTTCGAGAATGCATGTTTGGTGGTAACTGGGGAGCATTTAACAGTAGTGGACAACATTTTTTCAATCCGCAACATGAGATTTATGCCGCGATAGCGGTAGTAAGCGAACTGCGACAGGCCCAGTCTGCCTTGCGTTATGGTCGGCAATATTTCCGCGAGATCTCCACCGATGGCAATGCGTTTGCGCATCCCCTGGATGGGCACTGTACGCTGGCCTATTCGCGTATTCTTGATACAGAGGAGATTCTCGTGGCCATGAACCTGGAGGTGCAGCCGCACAATGATTTTGTGACGGTTGACTATAAGCTCAGCTCACCCGGTAAATTCATGACGGATTTACTGGCCACGGAAAATAAATATCGGGTTGAGGAACGCAATGGACGCGCTTGTGTGCAGATTGCACTACCCGCCCACGGCATGGTGTTGTTGAAATGTGAATAGCCAGATCGAAAAAGGGTCAGGCCCACCTAAATGCCTTAAATACTGTGTCAGTTATTTAGACGGATAATACTTGACTAAAATGCTTGGTTAATTATCCTTAACGGTGTCCCTCGATAATCCCGGAGGGCAATATCGTGATTATTCGTACGACAATTGATCCTATCTTCTTGTGTGATTTTCCTGATCACGAGTGCCACCCCATGTCCATGCAGCCGGTGGTGAAAATCGCCAAACGTAATCAATATAGTAGCAACAGGAGGTCAGCATGTTATTAAAAACAAGGTCGAATGAACATATGATAGAAGTGGCGAATATCATGGATTTAATGAATTTGAATGTTAATGAAGTGATGGGACGCTCACAGGAAGGACAGGAAGAACAGGAAGAACAGGATAATGAAACATTTGATAAACATGAACTGGTGTTCTTGTCTGGTGAGGAATTGCCACGTTGCTGGACCGACCCACATTACCGGGATGGAGAACTCAATTAGGTGTCATTAACAACGGGTTAAGACTGAGAGCAGCTTGATATGCAGACGACATTTTCTTCGCGTACATAAATCGTAATGAAATTAAAACAGACTTATCCCTGTTACGAGCAAATGTCGGTTTTCCCATTCGCCGTTAAATTTTTGAGTCTGTAGTCGATATCCCAGCTTCCACTTTTTGCCTTTTGCCCAGAACCTGGAGATGCCGAGCGTTACCCAGTTTACGTTGAGTTCATTGCCCGTTATATCGTAGAAAAACTCTTCTTCAATAAACGGCGTGAAGTGATAATCGGTAATCGTTTTAGGTGATGTCCAGACTGATTCGTTGCGGTAACGTAGGCGGTCTTTTGCGTCACCCTCGAAATAACGGAATTCAAGGCGGTGACGATTAGAAAACCGTCCCCCAAAAAGTTTGTTACGCCAGTACAGGGAGAACATGGGGCGGTATTCCTCACGCCACTGATCTCCCAGCTTTAGCACAGCATGGCGATATCCGGCTTCAACAGACCAGGGACCTGTCAGCGCTTTGCGGTAGTTAGCATCGACATAGCCGAAGAAGACATCCGAGAAGCCATCGCGTGTGACCATGTTGGCGCGGAAAACAAAAGAGGAATCGTCATCCAGTTTATTCAGCACAAACAGGTTATGACTGGAACCGGTCTCCACGGCACGTACAGTAGCAGGGTGAAGGCTAATTAGGAAAGTAAGGATGAGAAACAGGATGCTATGCGAGGGAGTGAGAGTCATTGTAGTATAGTAAAGTAGGGAATCATGAATCAGCAAGTAAATAGAGGTATCTTGGGCTCGATTTATAAGTATAGATTAATTAATCCTTAGGATGAGGAGAGAAACATGAACAAGAACATACGCTTCGCAAGACTCACGGAAGTAATAAACGATATCGCAGTAACCTATGAGGTACATAAAGAAGAAAAGTATTGGTCTGTTTTAGTTATTCTCGATGGTGATGTATGTGATCTTTCATTGAGTGATATTAAGGTAAATTTACTAGATGACAATTCGCGCGCATTTGAAACAATCGCGAATGAATATGACATCGGGGAATTACCTGAAGTAGCGCTAAACGGAGAAGTGAGTTACTTCAAATTTTCTGATTTTAAACTGTCTAAATCAAATCCCTGTTCTATCAGCATTGAGCTACCCGGTAAGGGGTGCGTCATTCCGTTGGCATGCCAGGAGGATGTCATCGAATCAGAAAAAGAATTTGAGCAAGATATACTTATTGACGATAAAAAAGGTGGTGAAAAGAAGGTTAAAGCAGATGTATGTGCAGTGGATACTTTCGTAACACCGACAGGAACACAAAAAAACTTTACAAAATATAGCGTAGGACGCACGCACGTATTGCTCATGCCGGAAGCATGGAAGATAAAAGCAACCTTTAAAAAAGTTAAAGGTAACAAATGTAAATTGTGCGAGTATCGGCAAGAACTAAAAGGAGAGATGACGGCATCAAGAGCAGGTGGCAAGCCTTTTGATATTTCAAAACCATTAGACTATAAAGTTGTCGTGGTACGTGAGCGTCGGCAATTGCAGCCAGTCATGTTAAAAAAAGCCACTTATACCGAAGATGGAGAAGGTAACCAGAGAAGTCCGGGTAACCCGGATAGCCAATATGGTTACAAACCATCTCACAACCCGCTAAATGAGGCATATAGCGATGATGAATGTTACTACTGGTGTATAGATACTCCGTTCCTACAGGCTAGAGTCGTCAAGGGTACGGTGATTAACATTGAGATTACGTTTAAAGGAAAAATAATCGATACCGCTAAAAAAGCCGATGTCATATCAAAAGAATGGAAATGGGTTTTGAATAAGAAGCTGTAGAAAGAAAATAAAACATAAAAAGGCATAGTGACAGCCCATAACCATATGAGTTGAAAGGATATTATGGGGAAGATGAAAAATAGTTGAGTGTTTTACTTGAGTTATATATAAGTAAATTATAATATTCTAATATCAATTCAAGACTCAACGGAGAAAATGATGAAGTTTCTTATTAACCTTACGATAAGCATGTTAATGATGTTGTCCGTATCGGCTTTTGCAAGCGATATTGATGCCAGTAAACTAAGCAAGAAAAAGCAGACTACTTTGGGTCTTTACATGACCGCCCAGGATGCTTACAACGAAGTAACAGTTAACTCTAAAAATACACTTTTCATTGATGTGCGCACACCAGCAGAACTTGAATTCATTGGTGCGCCTAAAATGATTAATGCGAATGTTCCGTATATGCTGAATGATTTTTCAGACTGGGATATAAAGAAAAAACGCTTTAAGAAGCTACCTAACAGTGACTTCACCGTGCTGATGGAAGAACAGCTTGAATTAAATGCCATGAATAAGAATGACAAAATTATCTTAATGTGTCGTTCGGGTAGTCGTAGTGCAAAAGCGGCCAACCTATTACACAAGGCAGGCTATACCAATGTATACACAGTGGTTGACGGTTTTGAAGGTGATAAGTCTAAAGTTGCCGCAACCAAAGGACAACGTGTTGTAAATGGTTGGAAGAATGCCAATTTGCCATGGACTTATAAGCATGACGAAACAAAAATGTTTGTTAGCTTAAACTAATAGATTCCAGCAGTACCTAAAAACCGGTGATAATTGGCTGATTGGCTGGTTATCACCGGTTTTTTTTTTGTAAAATAGAACAACAATGACCCGACCCGAAAAATTAAGGAGTTTGCATGATAGAAGAACATGCCCAACACATTGCTGAGCAGTGGTTAACGGATGCGGCAGAAAGTGCCGGGCAAAAAGACCTTGAGGGTCATATGGGGATGATATCAAAACGTATTAGCCTCGAGGGTGTTCCCGGTTTTGATAACATTGATTACGATACATGGTATACGCAATGCAGGCATCAGTTTGAAAATGCCATGATAAAAAACATCACTTATAAGGGTTTTAACCTGATCAGCGCAACTGAGAGTGAGATTAGGTTCACTGTTTTTGAAACAGTAGTGGGGGCGGATGAGACCTTGAATGAACAGATCGTAGAGATGTCGCTGGAAAAAGAGGACGATGACCAGTGGCGACTGGTGCTGGAGCGGGTGCTTATCGAGAATGATGCGATGAGAAATCATGACGTAAAAGGGATCGGTGACAAACAATAATCATTTACATTAGTATGTAGTCTGATTGTGGGGTAATTTACCAACCGATCTGGCTTAGGGAGTATGCAACATGGACGTGAACACCTTTCGTTTACCAAAAATTATCATCAGCGATCTACCAAGATGCTTTGCAAAGCTTTCAGACCTACCGTGTCCGTTATCCTGAAAACCAGCCGATGCTGGACAAGACTCTGGCCTACTACAAGACCATTCCGGATCATTACATAGAGCTCAACCAGTAAAATAAAAGGGATCCGAATAAAAGGGGGCAGTGACAAATCCGAATCATACGTATTTTCATTTGTCACTGACCCCTTTAATATTTTACTCATCAGCGTTTAGCCTCTATCACTCCTCAGCGCCACAGATCTTCGGAGCAATGTATGGAAGCTGCATGATCTTAAAGTAGTTACCGCCCAAGGCAATGGCCCGGAATGCCTCATTGTTAAGATCTTTTTGTATGTCGCTGGTCAACTCCACTTCCTTCTTGTAAACATCAAAGGTTTTTTTGATTGAGGCAACGAAGTCGGTGCCAGGAAGAATGCGATCGTGGTAGTCGTTGAGGAAGGTGACGTAGAGGCTTCGTATCCGCGGCTTGCTGAAGTAGTTGTCGTAAATTACACGCCAGGAGATATCGAGGTAGAGGTTCTGGTTGGCATCGAGCAGTTGTTTCATAGTTGCGATATGGTCGTTGGGGTTCATATCCGGGAGCTCCTTGGAGAGGCCCATGTGGTGCCATACGATGGTGTTGCGTGGATAAAGGCGGAGAATCGTCTTCATCAGCGGGAGATACTTGGTAGGGTTGCTGGAGTTGCCGATGTCAGAGTGGAAAGAGATGGGCATCTTACGTCGCTCCAACATGTCCATGAACCTTTTCCAGCGTGAGATCGCTTCGATCGGCACCGCTTCGTAATGATTGGGGAAGATCGCCTGTTTGACCATGTTGATCTCACCCATCCAGGTGAACATGCCGGGATATTCACGGTCGAGCAGCACCATCTTACCTTCGATCTCTTCGGGTTCGGCGAGGTCGGGGAAGGTCATGGCAAGGGTCAGGTGCATATCTTTAGGTAGTTTGTCCGGGAGTCGGGTGGCGATGTTATCGGCATTAACGAAATCATTGCTGAGACTGGGGGTGACCGGGACGCCGGGACAATCCAGGTAGTAAGTACAGGGCGAGTCCGGGGGGAGTTTTTGGCCGATGCCGTAGATGTTGACGAAGAATATCTCCATCTTCTGCAGGTAGCCGAGCATCGCCTCGAAGGGAACCTCTTCGCCGCCGAAGGGGCGGAAGTGGTTGTGGGCATCGACGACGAAGGTATAGGATTCCTTTGCTCGGTCGTAACAGCCCTCATAGCCAGGTTGGAACATGTCGAAACTGCGCCCCTGAACGGACGATGCGAGTACCAGACACGTGGTGAAAATCAGGATTGTGCTGCGCCTGAACATAGTTCCTCCTTAAACATAAATGTCGTTGCCAATATCTATGATGTATATCCCGTTGGCGGCATTTAATTTATAGAATTTTCTAAATACTATACAACATCGAAGGCAACATAGGGCACATTACGCCTCTACATTCATTGGGAATAAAAGCAATCAAAGGGGCAGTGACAAACAACCTAGATGTAGTGCCAATAGTTTGTTTTCAATTAGGTCCGTGATTTCTCGTGAGTACGATCCATCAACTCTAGCACTTGAATCAACCCTTAATATTTTCACGTTACTCTCCCTAGAAGTGTATTTTTATTGCCAAATAATAAGGGCTCGGTGACCAATGACAGTACAAATGATTCTCATCAGTCACTGCCTCCTTAATGACCCCTTGAAGCAGTTATTGCAATGCGACATATTCTAGGCGCATTATCTATTCTATACATGGATGATATTGGAGACGAGTATGCGACATGTAGCCTGGATTAGTGCTTTAGTCGTGTTGCACTTCATCGAGCTGGCTTGGGCGCTAACGGAGGACGACGTGCCCGCCATCTACCAGAACATCCGCATCGAAGGCGGTCAGCCGGTCGTTGTCAGCGGCAAAAAGAAATTGTACCTGGACCCGAAGAAGGCGACCGCGGATTACACCGTGGCCATGTTGCAGGGTGCCCCGCTAGGTACGGACAGTGGCTTTCTCTTTACCTTCGTTGATGCCAAAGCGTCCGAGACCGTCGCGGGCGGCACGTTGTTCTACTCCCTGTGGGATCCACGCGAAAGCCGCTACCCGATGCCGCACTATCGCTACGACGCACCGATTGATGCACAGGGCCAGGCGCGGGTGGCTATGTCCACGCTCACCGGCAAGTACGATCTTAGCGGCTGGGAGGCGGCCGGCAAGGGCATCCTATATTACCGTGTCACTGACGCCAAGGGCGCTATCGTCTACGAAGGTAAGTTTTTCTTTACGACCAAGCCCTTTAAGGTAGGGACGAGTATCACCGCCGGGCCGTGGGTCGCCAAGGTGACCGACACGACCGCGACCATCGCCTTTGAAACCAATCGCCCCGTGATGGCGAGCGTGATCGCGAACGGGCACACCTTTAAGGATGAAACCGCCACGACTCGCCATGAAATCGAGCTCAGCAGCCTGCCGGCGGCGAAGAGTATTGCCTACACGGTAAAGGCCGGTGGACATGTGGAAAGCTATGCCTTCACCACGGCGCCCAAACCCGGCACCCGTAGCAAGTTCGTGTTTGCTTACTCGACCGACTCCCGCGAAGCCATTGCCTCGGGCGAGCGTTCGATGGCGGGTGTGAACGCCTACATCATGCGCAAGGTCATGGCAGTTGCTGCGGCCGAGAATGCGGCGTTCCTGCAGTTTACCGGTGACACCATGAGCGGCTACGACGCAAACGTGCCTATGCAGCGGGTGAAATATGCCAACTTCCAGCGCACCATTCTACCCTGGGCGAGTCGCGTTCCCGTCTACACTGGCATGGGCAATCACGAAACCATCGAATTTCTCTGGGACAATAACACCGAATACGGCCTCACCTGTGACCGATTCCCCTTCGCCACCGACTCCGCCGAGGCTGTTTTCGCCGATGTCTTCGTCAACCCGGAGAATGGTCCTGACAGCGAAGACGGCAGCTTCTACGATCCCAACCCGGACAAGAAAGGCGATTTCCCAACCTACAAGGAAAATGTCTACTTCTATACCTGGGACAATGTGGCGATGGTGGTCCTTAATTCTCAATACTTGTATACGGGCTCATTGCCGAAAGACACGACCGTTGGCGGTAACGTTTGGGGTTACATCATGGATAAGCAACTCGCCTGGTTGCAATCCACGCTGGCGAAGTTGCAACAGGATGCCAATATCGATCACATTTTTGTCACCCAGCATACCCCGGTCTTCCCGAATGGTGGGCACGTGAATGGCTACAACTCGATGTGGCTAAAAGGAGAAAATCACACTCCGGTCATCAAGGGCACACCGCCGTCTGAATTTCTCGAGCAGGGCAAAGGCTCCATCGATCGGCGCGATGAATACCTGCGCACGCTGCTTGCTCACTCTAAGGTCAAGGCCATCCTGGTCGGTGATGAACACAACTACTCGCGCTTGCTGATAAAGCCAGGCATGCCCATCTACGATAAGCGTAAATATGAACCAGGCAAACCGCTAAGCATTGACCGCGAACTTTTGCACATTACCGTAGGCTCGGCGGGAGCACCTTATTACTATGTTGAGTCTGCACTCTGGAATAAGGGTTATCCAAAGGATACGCAGTACTTGAAGTTGCTCAGCACGCAACATGCGGTGGCATTGTTCCGCGTCTACGGTGCCTCGCTTGAACTTGAAGTCGTGAATCCCGATACCCTCGACAGGATCGACTCAATCGAATAAGAATCAAGGTGTCAGACCCCATTTAAATACAATGAGAAATCATGAATTAAAAGGAAGCAATGGGAAATAGCTAGCCAGTAAACCTGCCAGCACCCTTTGATATTTTTTAGCGAGCTGCAAGGATCCCTGTAATGAAAAAAGGAGTGGGGGTAACACATGAGTCGTTACAGTAATGAGTTAGCGCCTACTCGCACAGTCCTTATTTATTTTATGCTACTTATGCCGTTAGTTATTGGCTTGTCAGCATGTGACAGTGAACCGCAGCAGACTCAAAAACACCACGTTAACGATTTGAGTAGTCCCGTGATGGAGCCTAGCGATAAGCTTGTAAAAGCTATTACTCCAGTAGCGCCTGATTTTATGAATATACCGGTAAACGGTGAATTCAGCTGTAAAAGGTCAATGCAGGAATGGGACCCACACAAGCTAACAGATGCCATTTCCTATATTAGAGAATACGAAGAATTTAAACAGTATGTTAGTCAAAACAGTCTATGGATAAGTGATCGGGCTGTTGACGACAATAAAGTCCGTAATCACCTTGTTTTGCTACTGAATGATGTAATGCGAGATGCCCAAATCCAGACTCAAGCCAATGAGCTTAATACACAAGCCGTAACAACAGCGCTTGAGAATTCATTACGTATCAGCAGTCGTAATTTTGCTAAGGTTATACCGCTGTTATTATATGTTTTGCAGGCGTCGCAAAGATTAGAGAACAATATTAATCAACAGGAAATAACGGCGTGCATTCATGATTATGCTACTAACAGGTTGGTGGCCATTCGCTCTCTAATTGACAAAAGCAAATTATACCAGCCAAACGTTACCAATAATGCAGGTAACAATGCTAATACTGCCTTTTATGATTTGGGTTCCGCAGCAAAAACCCAAAGCTATCTTACGCAGCAATTTAATAGAGTAAGCATTTTGGCGAATTATGCAGATCCCTTTGTGCGGTTTATAGTTAGTGTGAGGGAAGTTAGGGAAAACGTGTCGAAAAATGAAGCGGAGTTGGATTATTGGCGAAATACAATTTTACAGGTTGCACAGAAAGTAAAATTCAAAGATTCGACCAGTCAGGCAGTGACCTTAGACAGATTAATCCTGAATGAAATACGCATGCTGACCCCCAATAATTGCGATAAATTAGTGCTATCGAAAAATCCGATAGGCGAAGGTAATAGTTTGTTTTATGAAAGGTGGAGATTGTTAACGCAACAAGTATCGACTTTTTGTAATGAAGCAAAAAAGGCTAATACTATTTAATAATTTATAGCTGCCAGAGAGAAATACATTATTGGTGCACAAAACTCGGCGGGAATAGCAGCTATAAGTAGGTGGTGTGAGAATCAAAGGGTCAGATCTATTGATACATAAACCGTGATTATTATATGAATGAATTGCTAAAAGAAAAAATTGGCTACATCATAATTGCTTCTGTCGCTGTATTGGCGGTTATTGCAATTTTTGTTCAAGACCCGATTGCACAAGACCCGGCTTATCATTTACTCGCAGACACGCGTGGTATTTGGCATCTGCAGAATTTCTGGAATGTTGTTTCAAATCTTCCTTATTTAATTTTAGGTATCGTCGGTATTTATAAAATCACTCAATCGCCAGATATTGAAATACTGGCTGAATTTAAGCTTGCGTACATTCTTTTTTTTTCGGCAGTAGCCATTGTGGCATTTGGTTCCGGGTATTATCATTTAGCACCGAATAACAACACCCTGGTTTGGGATCGGCTTCCTATAACCATTGTATTTATGTCTTTCTTTACGATTCTGCTCAGTGAGTTTATTTCGATAAGGGTGGGCAAAGTTCTGCTTTTCCCACTGATTGCTGCGGGTATCGCCTCGGTGGTGTATTGGCATATGAGTGAAGGCTGGGGGCAGGGTGATCTGCGGTTTTATGCCCTTGTTCAATTTACCCCGGTGATATTGATACCGGTTATTTTGTTATGTTTTCGTTCTCGTTATACTCGTGTGTATGGCTATTGGGGGCTGTTCTTTACTTATACTATTGCAAAGTTGCTTGAACACTTTGATATGGAGATTTTTCAGCTACTGGGCTTTATAAGTGGCCACTCTATAAAGCACCTTGTTTCAGCACTTGGTGTGTATATTTTTCTAAGGTCATTTGAGAAGCGAAAAATACAATAGTTTAGACCTGTTTCATTATTTTTGGCTCACTTTTTTCTTTGAATTTTCAGAACCAGTAAGCCATAGATAAACAGATTGATGATGATCACAAAACTGCCGAGCACAAGTTGCATGTCATGGTTGAGGTTAGCCGGGTAGATAAGGGGAGTCAGGTAGTGTTCGATAAAACCGGTTTTATAGCTTACTTCACCTGCAGCCTGGCGTAATTGTTGTTCCCAGGGGGTGAGCGGGCAAAGCCAGCCCTGAAACTCGATGAGTGCCCCCCATGCGGCAGCGGGCAGGTGCACGAAAACTAACCAGCGCCACTTAAAAACCAGCCAGCCGCCCAGCACAACGAAACCAATAAACAGGAAATGCACAACGAGCAGGGTATCGGCGGCAAGTGAATATAACATGTTTGACTGTCCCGTGAGGTTATGTTGGTTATTATGCCCGTATTTTATAGACAGCGACTAATTTAGATAATAGAACAGCATTGGAAAAACAAAAGAACAGGGTCATACTTAGATTGGAAGGTGTGTAAATCTTATTCGCAAAGGGAGCTAGACAATGTCAAAATTCTCGATAGTGGTTTCAGATAGTAGTCATGCCCGTTTCTTCACTGCCGCTACGGCATCGGCCGACATGGTAGAAATCGAAGACCTCACTCACCCGGAGGCTCGCCAGCATGCTAGTGATATTACGAGCGATCTGCCGGGTAAACAGCACGCTGGTAATGTTTCCGGGCATCATCGTGTTGATACAACCAGTGATCCGCACAAACAGGAAGTTATTCAATTTGCACGTGAAGTGGCGAGCCAGCTTCGAGAAAAATTGATGCGTAACGAGTTTTCTCATTTGGTGATTGTTGCCGAACCTTCCTTTTTGGGTGTCTTGCGCAATGAGCTTGATGAACAGGTCAAGAAGGTGGTGACATTGGAAGTGGATAAAAACCTTACCCGACATTCGCTGGAAGATATCCGGTCACATTTACCCACGGTCCTGCCTGCCTGAACTACCTTGAATGAAAGGTAATAGAAAATACTTATCTTTTCTTAATGATTATAGTCGGGTGAGGGAGTGAAAAAATAATGGTATTTCTGGTGAATTGTTTGGTGGTGGCATTGGTGGTGATGATTCACTATGAATTTTTATACCGCTTTTCACGCGTTATTCCAAAGATGAAAATCCGCCACCGGTTTCGTGTGCTTGCCAGTGTGCTTGCAACACTCGTCGCGCATACGCTAGAGATTTTCATTTTTGCGGTAGCCTATTACTACTTTCATCACGCAGATGGCTGGGGAAGTTTAAGTGGCAATTTCAATGGCTCGATGATGGATTGTATCTATTACTCTTTTACGACTTATACTACCCTGGGATTTGGTGATATCGAACCATTTGGATCGATTCGTTATCTTACCGGTTTCGAATCATTAACGGGCCTGGTGATGATTACATGGAGTGCCTCATTTTTGTTTTTTGAAATGCAGCGGTACTGGGATAGTCGCTAAAGAATAAGAATATTTTATAACTGGGCTCAGTGCCAGGTTGTTTCGTCTCAGGGTAAATCAAGATGAGTGGCAAGAAGTCTTATCTGCCTGTAAAGTAAAGACATCTTTAAAAAGGGTAATTTATGTCAAACACACAAAATGAAAAACAACAATTAATTGAACAACGTAACGAGTTACGTGCACGACTTGAAGCGATTGAAAAAGATTATCGGCAAGGTCTTGATGCTGATGCAGAAGAACAAGCGGTTCAACTTGAAAATGCAGAGGTACAGGAAGCCATTGCAAAATCGACGGCTGAAGAACTGCAGCGTATTGAAGAGAAACTTGCTAAGTTAACCTAAATAAAAATAAATGGGTTCAGGGCACGATATCTTCTAATATCGGTTGCTAAGAATAAAAGAGGGCAACCTGCTTTTTTACATGAGAGGCATAAACAAGGAGAGCGTCATGGTGATATTTGTGAAAAGGTTCTGGTTTATATCTGTTCTGTTTATTCTCGGCATGATGGGCAGTGTTGCGCAGACAGGGGCGTCTGCTACGCAGGCAGCCGGTTATGCGGAGACGCTTTCACAAATAAAGTCGAAAAAGTCAAATAAGGGTGGCTCTAAATTTTCAGCTGAAGAGAAAGCGATCATGAAGCGCTCAGCTGATGCGCTGGCAAGAAGCATGCCCGATCCGGGTTTGAAAGTAGGAGAGAAAGCGCCTGATTTTACTTTACCAAATGCATTCGGAAAAAAGGTTTCTTTGTACAGTGAGCTGAAGAAGGGACCGGTGGTGTTGGTCTTTTACCGTGGTGCATGGTGCCCGTACTGCAATCTACATCTGCGTACGTTGAAACTGGCGCAACCGGAGTTCAGGAAATATTCTGCGCAATTGATTGCGGTTACGCCACAAAAGCCGGAACGTTCAGCAGGCCAGATAAAAAAATCGGCTTATACTTTTGAGGTGCTAAGCGATCTTGATAGCAAGGTAATGAAAGACTACCGACTTTATTTCGAGCTGGAGCCTGATCTTAATAAGCTTTATATAAAGCATGGTCTTGATGTGGCGGCGTTTAACGGGCCTGGTCGTACGGTATTACCAATACCGGGAAGTTTCGTTATCGACAGAAAGGGGATAGTGCGTGCTATGCATGCTGATACGGATTATCAGAAACGCATGGAACCAGCCGATATGGTTAATGCACTGAAGGCACTCAATGGTTTGCCGCTTTGATTAAGAAGAGATTATCGTATGGCAAAGCATCGTTTCTCATACAATCTCTGCTTACCTCTTATAGCGATAACCTTGACTACCTGCCTGTCAGGCTGTTCTCCGCCCGCCGATTCTGGCGGGGCAGAAAACCCTTTTGTGGCCAAAGATCTTCCTGAAGATAAAAATAAGAAAAATAATCAAGACGCTAAGTGCGGTGAGCACATGTGTGGTGGCGGTATAGAGTAAAAGTGATAACAATCATGATGACATCAATTGCTTAAACGGTTTATTGAACCTCGCTATTCGTGGGAATTGATTCATGTCAATGTAGGCCAGAAAGGTTTGTGGTCGGGTGGTAACTACGAGTGTGTATGTCTGAGGCACTGTACCAGATTGACAAGATATCAGGAGGGAGTCATGAATCATCATCGATTTATCTCGTTTTTATTGTCAGTGATAACAGCACTTTTCATGCTGACCTTGTCATCGCCAGCTTCGGCGGAGATCAAGCGTCACTGCAAGATGTCTTACTAAGGCTGTTCTGAGTCAGGGTATAAAAACTGACGGCAGACCATTTTTTCTGATTGCACCATTACACGACGCCCAACTACCCCTCAAGTTTGTCAATCCTGATGGACCGACGAATCCAGCTGGTTTTATGCAGGCTTCAGGTAAATGTGGCAACACGGTTCCTAACCGTTGTCGACGCCGTGCTTCTGCAAAACTGCAGAAATGTGCCCAGCAGCAATTCAGTAATCTGGACAATCGGCCAGCATCGTGTGGCGCTGTAAAGAACTACCTGCGGGGTGCAAGGATGAGCAATTTCATCAAGCAAAAGGCATGTAACCGGTTAACCCAAACCTATTACAAGTATACCTACGCGCCCATCCCGCAGTCATTTTCAGTAACGGCTACGCCCTATGTAAGTATTTTTGGTGATAAGGGCTGTGATAAAAACCTATCGTTTCAAAAAATGACCATTCAATGCGGCCAGTGAGCGTGTTTATAGAAGGAGTAAAACGTGCGTATCATAAGTAAACGCTTTTCTGCTTTGTTGGTGTTCTTATTTGTATTTGCCTGGACATCGACTTGTCATGGTCGAACCAATCGGAATTTCGCGTGATACTTGAATTAAAGTGATCCTATTTATTTTTTTAATCCTTTTCGGAGTAACCACCATCCGGCGAAGAAGAGTATGGTCAGAGCAAGCACCAGCAGCAGGGTGATTGTAAGGCCAGATTTTCTCGATGATGGTTGCCTGATGGGCGTCGAGGACGCTTGCATAGTTGGCGTGAAGCCCTTTGCCAGTACGCGCGCGGTGAGTTTCAGATCAGCACTTTCATAGTCTAGCGGGACAATCGATAATTTTGCCACGGTTGTTTGTCCCGCTTTAAGTGTGCCAAGTTGCATGGTGGCACAACAACCTTTACGTTCGAATTTTACGTTGGCATCGGTAAAGGCGACCTTGCCCGAATTTACACAGACCTTTATTGTGGGATCGCGCGCTACCTGTGTTGTTCTATTTGTTACATCAAAATGAAATACCGGGTCACCGTCTGGCAGCAAGAACGCGGGCGCTCGCAGGGCAAAATGTAGCGGAGCCGGGGAAGGGAGGATTTGTGAATCGATCTTGGTTACATAGGCATCCATGCCGTTGGGCTGCGTGTCATAGGCGCCGGCACTGGCAAGTCCGGTTGAACCGGAGTAGCCGGTGACATAGGCATTGCCAGCCGCATCAACGGCAACACCCTGCGCACCATCGATGCCGTCACCCCCGCCCAGGTAGGTAGAGTAAATCAGGTCGCTACCTGTCGGATTTAATCGTGTGACAAAACCGTAAGGGGCATAGGCACATAACGACCCGCATGGACTGTTTAGTAATTGGCAGTTTTCACCATCGCTGGTAATCGGGAAGTTCCAGGCATTGGTTTCGCCGACGACAATGGCACGCCCTAATTGATCGACGCCGATGCCCCATGCCCTGTCTTCCTCGTGTTCAAGGACGAATGAGAACTCACCGCCGAGCAGGGTTGAGTAGACTAGCGAGCCGTTCGTTGCGTTGATCTTGGCAACAAAGGCATCGCCATTGCCAGCGAGCGTGGTGCTATAAGCCCCCGGTGTGGTGTCAAAGTCAGCTGATCGCGTTCTACCTGCGACATAGGCATTGTTCAGGGCATCGACGGCGATGGCGGTGCCGATATCAAGGTTGTCACCGCCAAGTAAGGTTGAGTAAACCAGTCCCGTGCCGTTGTTAGTGAGCCGGGTGACAAACACGTCATAACATGGATGGGGATTGCCGCCGCTATCAGGGCAGTTTCCACCACCGAGGGTGAGCTGGTGGGCGCCGAGGGTTGTGTCAAAATCATTCGAGCCTGTATATCCGCTGATAAAGACATCGCCCCCTTGCCCCAGGGCGATGGCCTTACCAATATCCATGCCTGATCCGCCGAGGTAGGTTGAAAATTCGATTCCTGTGCCTGTTGCGTTGAGTCGTGTAACAAATACTTCCGTAAAGTCCATGGTTTGCTGGTAGGGACAATCCGTTGGCAAACACGGTAAGGGGGCGATAGGGAAGTCACTGGAGGCGGTGTGGCCAACAATGTAGGCACGGTTGTTGGTATCGACCGTGATTCCCGAGCCCGTGTCTGAGCGTGTGCCCCCCAGATAGGTGGAGTAGACCAACTGTCCTGATGAATTTAGCTTGGTGACGAAGGCACTAATGCCACCGACCTGGGTTGGGTTTTGCGGTTGAAATGATGACGCCGAGGTTGGGAAGTCTTGTGATCCCGTATAGCCTGTTATATAGGCATTACCGGATGAGTCAACCGCAATGGATCTTGTTTCGTCTTGCGCACTACCGCCGAGGTAGGTTGAGTAGAGGAGTTGCGAACCATCAGCGGAAATCTTGCTAATAAAACTACAACTGCCGCAGCCAGTCCCGGTCGGATTATGGGCACCTGGTGTTGTTGGAAAATCGATGGCGGTGGTTTGACCCGTTATGTAGGAATTACCATTTGAGTCAACGGCGATACTCTTTGCATCTTCAAGCAGGTCGCTGCCACCTACATGGGTAAAAAAGATGAAGGGGAACGGGGGATCAATCACCAGGACTTCGTCCTGAACATAGTCATCAATGGCAAATCCTACTTCTGTATTTGACTTGACGACATAACGCCCTGAAATCTCCTGTTTAACACCACCATGATTTTGATATATAAAGGGTTTGGGCTGACGGATTTTGCCATCAGCGAAGCTCACAACCAGATCACCCGCTTCGATGGTGATGGCTTTGGCACCTTCGAACTGTAGGCGTATTTGTTCAGGTTGGGCACCGGCTGAAAGGATGAAGTCATATTCGAGTCGAGCCCCCTTACCATAGTAGAGCAGATCAATCCCTTTATATAACTGGTGTACCTTGAGCTCTTTGTAAGTAGCCAGGTTCGTTTTCCAGTTAACACTATCGTTACCGATGAAATAATTTATTTTTCCGGGCAGCTCGTTCATCCCAGTTATGTTTGCTCGTGGATTGCTGTCCTTGAAGGATATGAAAACGTTTGCACGTGACTTGCCCTGTTTGTCAGGGCTATCAGTTTGCTCAATATTGTCGTGATGTGAGGCGGATGAGTTAACAGGGAGCGTGAGGCGTACCTGGTTTGCGTTGAAATAAACATCGTACTCGCCGGTTCTGGACAGAAATGGGGGGGCGGATGTTATCTCGTTACCGGTAGACTCAAAAAAGACCGCAGGCGATTTGACACGTTGCTGCGGCCGGATATCGTTGCTTGCATAGGCAGCGCCTGCCTGAAGCGTAAAGCTCATTAAACCCATTAATACAACTGAATATGCATTATGTTTCATATCACTTTTCCATGTATGAGCTACTAGCGATGTTACGGTATACATGGTTGAAAGTGACATGATCTATATCAAAAAAATGAATAAGCAGGGCACAGACGAGCGATCATCATTTTCATTAGTATTGAGATACATTTGTCATCGCCACGGTTACGTAGTATGTATTTATCTTAGGGGTTATTGTATGGCTGAAGCGTGACATGAAAACAAAACCACATATCATCCTTTTTCGAATATTATTCCTGATTTTTCTTGTGAACCTGCTGATGTTCTTTCAACAGCCCGCTATGATCTTCTATCCTTACAAGAAGCTTGTCGCGACACCGGCGGACTGGCAACTTACGTTTGAAGAGGTCACGATGAACACTGAAGATGGTGTTGGTTTGCATGGCTGGTATCTTCCGCATAAGGATGCAAAGCGTGTCTTGCTTTTTTTTCATGGCAATGGCGGTAATATTTCTCACCGCGGTGATTCGCTGGCTATCTTTCACCGGCTTGCTTTCAATGTGTTTATTTTTGATTATCGTGGTTATGGGCAGAGCGGCGGTCGTCCCAGCGAAGCAGGTTTGCACAAGGATGCGCAGGCGGCCTGGCAGTATCTAACACACCAGAGAGGGCTGGTTGCCCAGGATATCATCCTGTTTGGTCGCTCACTCGGTGGTGCGGTGGCTGCCCGTTTAGCTGCCGAGGTTCAGCCAGGCGCCCTGATCCTGGAGTCAACCTTTAGTTCAGCACGCGATATGGCGCAGTCCTTGTTTCCACTGATGTCACATATTCTGGTGATGCGCTATGACTTCAAGACATCGACGCACATAAAACAGGTACATTGCCCGGTCATGGTTGTGCACAGCCCGGATGATGACATCATTCCCTTTCACCTCGGGCAGAAGGTCTACGCAGCCGCGAACCAGCCTAAGTTTTTCACCTCCTTGAAGGGGGATCACAACAGTGGTTTTCTTGCTAGTCAGCCCGGTTATGAACAGGACTTGGCTAGGTTTATGGAGCTAAAAGGGGTCAGTGACAAATAAGAATCATTCGTATTTTCATTTGTTACTGCCCCCTTTAATTTGCGTTAATTTTTAATTCCAAAGGAAGCAATTCCCTTTTAGGTTCTTAGTATTTTCATTAGTTAACGTGCAAATTAACTTAATCATGGTCTGTCCGTGATTGTTTTTTTATTGACTTATATCTGTTCTATGTAAAGCTGTATCTTTAGTGTGGAAATAACAAGGTAGTAGGTGCAGCTGGATGATCGGCTTTATATCAGGATTACCAGGAAGTTTTATCTTATATGCACTTACAAAATGATTCGATGAATAATATTTCCGGTGATTTTGCAGGGTTCTCTCAGAGTTTGATCTTATTGGTTTTAGACCTTGTTTAAGAAATGGTGGGGGTAGCATGATGGTTAATAAGGTATCAGTAGTTATTCCTACCTATAATCGTGAAAAGTTGGTTTCGAATGCAATTAATAGTGTGCTACAGCAAACCCGGTCTGTAGATGAAATCATTGTAGTGGATGATGGTTCTGTTGATGAAACAAAAGATGTGCTTTCTGTGTATAGTGACAAGATTGTATACATATACCAGAATAACGCTGGTATCGCCGCAGCTAGAAATACTGGCATCAGAGCCGCAACAGGTGACTGGATTGCATTTCTTGATTCAGATGATACTTGGTTGGAAGATAAAATACAGAAACAAGAAGATGCTTTATCCAGCTCAGGAGCAGAGGTGTGTTGTGGCGGGCACAAAACAAATTTAGATCATAAATATATTAATTTGTCGCCAGATTTACCGATGGGTGAACATCATTACTACAACGATGCACTTAATCTTATTTTCGAACATAACCACCATCCACTAGTTCAGTCAATGTTAATTAAAAAGTCACTTATTCTAAAGTTGGGTTTTTTTGACGAAACACTTGCGTATGCTGAAGATACAAAGTTTGTATACGGAATCCCTTTTTTGGCGGGTATTAGCTATATAAATGAGCCTCTGTTTATTCTTAACCGTACCGAAATAGTATCAAGGAGTATAGATAACAGGAATATTGATATTCTCCTCTCTCGTTATGAGTGTAGTTGTAGGATAGCAAGTGATGCTTATTGGCAATTAATCCCTCGTAATGCTGAACTTGCAAAAAAAATGCAGTCTAATATCGGTGGTTATTTGTGCAGAATGGCTGAAATACATTCGTTTAAACGAAATGGTAATTTGTCTCGTCAGTATGCAATAAAAGGATTGAAATACACAACAAGCATTAAAATTATCATTAGGTGTCTTATTTTATTAACGATGCCATGGGTACTTCGAAAATATCTGAAACGAAAATTAAAGATTAAAATGTCCAAATAGTTTTAAGCGGACAACTGGAACACCCCAGGCAGGGTTATCTTCACAACAAGTAAGACGTAAGTGATGGCGCAATAAAAGCGAGTAGTTCAAATTTCATCAGTTAGGATTAATAAAGTAGATATACTTATTTTGTTAACAAGTATATCGGTAAGGTACTAGCTTGACTGACATTATCACAATGAGAAATGCTGAAGAAATTATAAAAGAACAAGTGGGATCAGAGTACAGTTTTCTTTTTATGTATCACCGGCCTCATTAATACTCGTGGTTTAACGAAAACTGGTTAGAAGGAGCACCTCATGAAATTATTAGCATTGTTTATGTTTGGAGTTGTGGTTTTGGTGGCTGGCTGTGGCTACGATTCTGAAGAGAAAGTGGTCGAAGAGATGCTCGAAAAATCGACTGGCGGGGATACTGAGGTGGATATTACGGAGCAACAGGTAACCATCAAGGGGGAGACGGAAGAAGGGCGATATACTGTGACAGGTGGCGAGGATATCAAGTTACCAGAAGATTTTCCTGCCGATATAGCGATCTATCCAGCGGCCAAAGTTATTTCTTCGATGCAAATGCAAGGGGGGATTAGCTTGGTAATGACAAGCAGTGATGATAAAGATAAAGTCACAGCAACACTTAAACAGGAAATGGGAGCCAAAGACTGGACTGTTAAGCAAGCTATGAATATGGGCACACAGTCAATGTTACTGTTTGTGAAAAATGAACGTAATGTCAATGTGTCAATCGGCTCAATGGGCAATGAAACCCAGATTAGCATTTCAGTCATGAAAAAATAATAAAAGGGGTCGTACCTATTTATTACAACTATTTATAACTATAATTCTTACTCGAAGAAATCATTCCAATAGTTAAATCGTTATTTAATCAATGGTGTGTGAGCATACCTTAAGTTTTTGTTGATATAGACGCTGCATCCCTTATTCCATTAGTATAACTAGTACATAATAATAATTATCGGGGGTAGTCATGAGAGTTATCACAGGTATTTGTGTGTCCGCGGCTGTGTTGGCGTTACATTCCTCAATGCTACAGGCCAAGGTCAGTATAGATACAAGTTCTAACGACACAAGACTGGAACGCTGTTCTACTACACTGAATCAGTATTTGCATCTACGACATAATAACAGCAGTAATCTAGTGCTCATCAACGAGCTTGAAGAGCATGCTGCCATTGTGTGTCAAGGTTTCCAGGTTCAACTTGAGCAAAAAGATGGCCAGATGATTGGTGTTATCAGGTAGACAATACTATCAATAGTGTCAGGCTCGATAGATCTAATAAAAGTGCGCAGTGCTATTTTGTTTCTAAACATAGATCTGGTGTATTTTCAGACGCTTAATTGATTTGAAAATACGTGGGATCTGGACACACTACTTTCTAATACAAGCATAACAATAAAATGAATTAAAGCGGACGTGGAAATTCAGGATTATTTGAATTTACACTTGTTACTACCATGTTTAGTTTGACAATAATAAGCACAAGGATGATCGAAATGTCTTACTCAAATTCACTCCGTATTCAGCATGTTAATAAATCAGATACGCCGGTAAGTAAACTATTTACGAGAAGTTGTAGTGTTTTGGTTATGTGTGCCTGCATGATTGCAGGGCAACACGCACGGGCAGCAGGGGGCTGTGGTTCGGTGTGTTTGCCACTTGCGGCGACAGAACAAGGTCAGCATTTGTTGCGACAAAATCAGTATCGTGTCGGATTAGTGACAGAACGTGCTGTTTTTGACAACTTTCGTGAGGGTAACGATGACATCTTTAATCCCGGTGGCAATAAAGCCTATATTACTCAAACCACCCTCTTCTTTGATTACAGCTTTTCTGAAAAATTCACTGCTTCACTATTATTACCCTATATCCGTAAGCGCCAGGTGACGAATCGATTTGGTACACGGATTGCTGAGGGTCTGGGCGATATATCCCTATTTGGCCGGTATAAAGTAGTTAATCCACTGCTTGCAAGGGCGCCGTCTGTGGCTGTCGGCGTTGGTCTAAAATTTCCAACAGGCAGCATTTCTGAACCCGGTAATGATGTACGTTTGCCACCCGCTTTCCAGTCGGGTTCGGGTGCTTATGATATTGTGCCAACCATTTCATATGGGCAAGACTTCAAACGTTATTCTGTATCAGCGAATGCCTACGCCCGATTGCCATTAGAGGAGAACCGACGTGGCTATAAATTTGGTAATGAATATGAACTTAATGCGTCAGTTGATTACCCCTTGCCGTCGGTGTTTGAAGGACTGTCAGTGAGTCTGGGTGTTAGTTATTTATATGCGGAACATGATCGTGATTCAGAATCTATTTTACCAAGTCGTTTGCGAGATGGTTCACGAGTATTAAATTCAGGAGGTGAGTTTGTCGATATCGTGCCGGGTTTTAAAATAAAATTTAGCAAAAATCTAAGCCTGCAAGCTAATTTTTCTCTCCCGGTTGTTGAGAACTGGAATGGTCGGCGCAGCCTCAATGTTGGCCAGGTGGCACAAGACCTGACGACACAATTTAACCTGATTTATACCGGAGATTAAGCCAATAGGGGGAGTCCGGACCCGGGCTTAATGTTGCAAGGCTTTCTTAGTGTTATTGCTTATTATCAGGCTGGCTTGAGGGTTTACTTAACACAAAATACATGCCGTAAAGCATGGTGAGTACGGCAGCGATCGTAATACCGTAGTGTATGTTTGAAAAAAAGATCAGGTATGCACCGCTTAACGACATGACCGTTACGGACATGATTTTTGCCGGACGCGGAATGACGCGGTACTGTTTCCAGGCCTGTAAAGGCGGCCCAAAAAAACGATGGTAATACAGCCAGTCATGAAAGCGTTGTGAACTACGTGAGAATGCCCATAGAGCTAATAGCATAAAAGGTGTTGTTGGCAACACTGGTAGGACTGCACCGATTGCACCGATCGCAAAAAAACACCAGCCAAGAATGAAGTAAAGTGTTCGGTTCATGGAGCCAAAGCCTGAAGAAAGCACCATACTAACGAAGATTCGGTATAATTGTTATATAAATAGTGAATAGCATAAATCGGTTTAAATGGCAGGATCAAATAGCAATGGATGAACAAGAATTACGCTCAATAGCAAACCAGCTTTCATGCCCGCAAGGAGAAGCCGGGATTGAAGTTGGTAATAAAATGAATGAATTGAATAGGTTTCTTACTAATAAAACGATTGAAAACCTGTCTCCAAAACAAGGTGATTATATCGCTGAAATAGGCCCGGGTAATGGTGCTCTTTCAGGCCATTTGTTAAAAGCGTTAGGCGCTAATGGACGTTATCTCGGTATTGAATTATCAGAAACCATGGCGAAGCAAGCTTACATGGCGTTATCGAATAATGACTGTGAAGTCAGTGTTGTGTGTGGTGATTGTTTGGCAATAGATGTTGGGGCAGAAAGTCTCGACGGGGTAATGGCCATAAATGTTATTTATTTTATTGAAGACGTAATGCCATTTTTAAAGCAATTGGCAATGTGGATTAGGCCAGAAGGGAAAATTGTATTTGGATTGCGATCTGAGACAGTATTGAAGGCACTCCCCTTTACTGAGTATGGTTTTAACATTCGTAGTACGGAAGAAATTAAGAAATTAATGGAACAAGCTGGTTTTACTTCAATTGAAGCTTCACAGTTTGATGAAGGTGAGGTGCCCTTTGGAGATATGATGATGTCAGTAGATGCTGTCATTGTGACAGGATACAAGCCTGCCTAGTCGCCAGCGGTTTTTTTCACTGGAAAAGCTGGTAGGCAGCGAAAAGAAGGTGTAGATTGATCGTGGTCTGCCGCCTGTTTCTCATTTAGATTACGCTCCGGCATACGCGCGAAATAACTAACAATGAAAAAGGAGTTTCATGGTTATGGAGACAGCTACCCCTACACAACGTCAGATCATGCTCAGTTTTGCCTACATGGCATATTGCGGAGAGTTGATCACCACGCCATCACCTGAAAGCATCATACTTGGCTATATCAATTCGGCGATGCCACAAATACCGCCGATCGCTGCCCCGAATGATACATGGGGCGTCGTTTGGGGGCCGGCCGTCTATACCGTTCCTGGTGCGCTATATCAGGATAACATGATGTATGTGGTACAGAATCAGGCAGATAAAACGCAATTTGCGATTGTCGTTCGTGGAATCAACTTTCTCTCGACAGGCAGTGGTAGTAATGCAAGCTCACCACTGTTTGAAACCTATGGTTCAAATCTGGATTTTGATAATTTGGGTATGGGTTCATCTTTGGCATGGATTTACATTGTACAAAATCTTTTCCCCTCTGTTGCGGCCGCGATAGATACTCGTAAATATGAGCAGATTGTCAGTAGTGCGACACAACTTACCGGAATATTTAATGGCGCGTATAGGTCGGCAGATGATTCTTTGGAGACGTATATTAAGGCATTTGTTGAGCAGGCAGTATTTTAGCATAGCAGCAGTTACCCCGAGATACTGGGTGTAAAGCAGTTGCTAGATGCTTCTATTATTAAGAAAAATTAAACAGGATTAGTTGACTCTATTTTTCAAACAAGGAGAGCATTGAAATGAACCATTTTATAAAGTGCTGTATTACCGTATTGAGCATTGCCACGCTAGCCGCATGCTCAGGGAAGGAAGATAAAAAAAGCCAAATGGAAAAGCCGCTTAAGCAGGAAGCACCGGTTGCGCAGGCCAAATCGAATCCGCAGGTTATTAATTATGATGCAGTGCATGGCAAGGTACCCTTCCTGTCTCGTACCGCAAGTGCCTTTCATAAGGCCAATGTCGCAATAGATCCGTTCATCAATTCGGCGTTACCAAACCCAACGCCTTCCGAGTATGTAGGCCCGTTATTTGAATTACGACATGATTACCCGAAAACCTTGCCACCGGCGATCGAATTTCCCTGGCGTAAGGTTACAGATAATGGCCCGATCACCCAGGCGAATTCATTAGCCTATGTTGAGGCGCTAAAAAAATACGTCGCAAAGGATATGCGGCGGTTAATTTATAATTACCAAGACTGGAAACCACAAAAGGAGAAATGGTGGGAGTCTATCTGGTTGGGTGCAGAGCGTGAACCGATTCGCGGTATGTACGTGGGGTCAGGTTTCCCTGCTGGCACCTTGACGGATCAAACGCTGGATCTGACTACGTATGTGTTAACGATGTACGATGAACGTGCAGCAAAAACGCTCGGAAATATTTGGGGTACTAATTTACAGGGGGCGATGAATCCGACGTTCAGCAAAGAAGGTACGCAGTACGCGGAAGGGTCGGTGATTATCAAGTTTTCTTTTGTAACGCCATGTGGTGCGGATTGGCTGCCAATGGTAGGGGCAGCAAGCTGGCAATTGTACACAACACTGAACACGAGCAATGGCTCTGGTTTGAGCAAGTCTTCGCAGTGTAAAAACAATGGTTCAAATGGTAACAGTACAACTCCTGTTATAACGAATGTGTATTTTATGCAGTTCGATATTATCGTCAAGGATAGTGTTGCCGCACCAGAAACAGGTTGGGTATTCTCTACGCTGGTTTACGATAAGGATGCACAGGGCAAGGACCAATGGGACAAGATGATACCGCTTGGCG
>Ga0316207_10000683_pt1 | contig 49932 bp, 45 predicted proteins | sample 6weekpyrite_MG_FD_204943 | JGI IMG/M metagenome (GOLD analysis project Ga0316207, IMG submission 204943) | Microbial mat bacterial communities from mineral coupon in-situ incubated in ocean water Damariscotta River, Maine, United States -... | ecosystem: Environmental > Aquatic > Marine >...
AATGCCAATGCCTTTAACCAGGACATCGGTGCATGGGATGTTTCGTCGGTCATAAATATGTCGGGCATGTTTCAGATTACTAGTGCCTTTAATCAGGATATCAGTGCATGGGATGTTTCAGCAGTGAGAAATATGTCGGGCATGTTTTTAAGCGCTAGCGCCTTTAACCAGGACATCAGTACATGGAATGTTTCATCGGTAAAAGGCATGAGCAATATGTTTAATGGTATAACGCTTTCAACCAATAACTATGATGCCATACTTTCAGGCTGGAGCTCACAAAGCCTGCAAAGCGATGTCGAGTTTGATGGGGGAAACAGTCAGTACTCCAGCACTTCACAGGCTGCCAGAGATACACTTACAGGGGCTTTTAACTGGACAGTTATAGACGGTGGCGTAGCACCATAAAATGTTGTTCAGGTTTGCGCCACAAGCTTGTTAAGATTAATTATCTTTACGCACGATCGGGGCCCACTACCGAGTGGGCCTGGCCTAACAGCACAATGAAAACCATAATTTAATTGAACCTGTTCGAATATTAGATGCATTTATAAATATGGCTGTCTGATTAAGCCTCAATCAACGTTTTCCAGAATCAGTGATCAACTTAAACCAGAATGGGTGATCAAGATGGACCAGAATATGCACGTTGTTACGCTCGCCTGTGAAGTGTAAGCAAGTTGAAAGATAGTTATCAAATATTTAAGTTGAGGAAATTATAAGAATAAATAATCGCTGATATTAATAACAATTGTGCTCGTCTCCAATACCAGCAAGTTAAGGTTAAATACTTTGTAGGTGCTCCTTTAGGTGCACATTAACCACATGATTTCATAGCTGCTTTTTTATGCACTTAAACATAATAAATACTTAACTAACTTGTATTGGCACTGACCCAGATTAATTAAGTTAAGCTTTCGAACTGTTTAAAATATTGTTAGTATTAAGTCGATTCAGACACTCAAGATAGGTTACAGGGTTAACCTGGCCTTAGAAAAAACAAATATATCTCCCCATAAATGTTTTGGGGCTTAATTCAATATATAGATGAGTTAAATATGATTAATATGAATAATTTATTTTCTAGTTTCATCTTCAAGCATAGTTTGTTTGTGTTATCAATCTTACTCCTTTTATCTTGCGGTGGAGACGGTGATAATCCTGAAAATAAAGATGATACAATTGGGCCGTTACCGGATAGAATTATCGGTACTATTGCCGGAAATTTGCAAGATAATAATGGCAATCCTTTATCAGATGTAACTCTCTACACAGGAGGAAAGATTACAAAATCGGATGCTCTCGGCAATTATCGTTTTGATAATGTTGGAGCTCTCAATGCTGGTATACCAGACAATTCAAATACAGGCCACCTGGACTTTATAGTTAATATTCCCCCTACAGATGGTTATTTAGGTGCTTCTATATCCATTAGCCCAGCAGCGGATATAAACAACCCTAATGAAGTCGAATCAAATACATTTGTAGATGGCTTTATCATTAGCACTAGCACCACTATCCTACCAACACTTACACAAGCAGTGAGCGGTGTTTTAATCAATAGCCAAACAGGTGAAGCTATTTCAGGCGCTACTGTTGAACTTGAGTTTATAAATTTGTTTGAAGAAGCTGATGCAGTTAATAGCGTGGGTTTAAGCACGCAATACCAGACTTTATCCTATACTGCGGTAGCTGACATAAATGGTAATTTCAATATTTCCGACTTACCAGATGATTCATCTTTCAGATTTAAGGTTGAAGGTCATGAAGTTGTTGGTGTTGATTCTACTCAACCTGTACAAAATCTTATAGACACTTACAATCGTATAATTCCTGATGTTGGAACTTTACTCGCAACTCCCGGAGCCAACGACGTAACACCACCCTATGTAGTAAGTGTGAACGATATTCTTGACCAAACAGCTTCAACTGGTGTTTTATCAGAAGGCTTTGATAGCACACAAGGCATAGTCATTAATTTTTCTGAAACAATACCTTCTACTGAGATTAGCGTAAACTCAGTGTTTATTTTTGACACGACAAACATTTCATTTATAGACATTACAAGCGTCACAGTAGCTGATGATGGCCTGAGCATGGTTATTACTACATCAGTACCAATAGAAAACAATGTGACATTTGACATAAATATGCAAAGTGTTGATTTTAAAGATTTGTCAGGAAACAGTATTAACACGGCTCCAGCCGGCACACTGGATAATATAGCTTATGATGAACTTTTAGGTGGTGTTTACCGTTTAACGCTTAAGACATTTCCTTAAATATCGGATAATGCTGATATAAACCAGGGATTTTTGTTGCTCCCGCTCAGCGTACGCCCCATCAAGAGCACTTAGGGTCAAGTCTTTCCGTGCCACATCGTTTGTAATGCCATTAACCACACCACCCCAACCGCGTCCCCCCATCATAAGGCCGTGCAACGTTTGCCTTAATCAACACGAGTTATTAGGACACCCATAATAACAAAAGACCTGGATTTTATCTAAGCCTTTGTTTTTACTACCCTCTTAACATGGATGTCCTATTAATTTTTTCCTATTAATTTCTATTAATTTTAAAAACCAGAATAGACACCGCCATAAAAGCCCATCATCCAAATGATAAACGTCAACAACCTAAAAGCTTATACCCCTTCATCGGTAACCCCAGAAAAAACATGCCTGAAGGCCTGCCCATTAAACTCAATGATTACATCGCCCTGGTCGACTGGACAGGAAAACAAATCCGCAAAGACAAACGTGGCGCAATTGATGCGAACTTACCCCCGCTGTTAAACCGACTAAATTTTGAAACAGAAAACTGGCTGTATTTATCAACCCACTTTGAAAGTAAATTGAAAGGCTTAGTGGGTACAGCAATTAATTTGAAAACAGCCTGTGAAATGCTGGGTTATAAACGCACAGTGTTTAAACACTATTGTGAGCAGTATTTTCCGTAAGAATTAATTCATAGACATAATTCAATTACCTTCAGTATCTTGCTGATGTTCAACTGTGGTTTAATTTCTATTAAACCTTAAAACATGTCTGTTTTACAGCCTAAATCAAAAAAAAGAAAAACGCTGATAACCTAAACTATATAAAATTATTCTTAAAAAATATTTGGAGGTTATATTTTTTAGAGTGGGTGTCCTGATATTTTTTGTATTAACAACCTACGAAAACGATTAAGGAACTGGATAGAATACGACTTTATTAATAACTAGAGCTAGAGAAGAAAATATGGCTTTACTGGCTATAGCAATTTGCTTTAGCACTTAATAACATGTATATTTTTTTATTTTCACACTGATAGTAAGAGCAAAAGAGAGTAATAAAGTGGAATTGATGTATCGATTTGTACTGGTAACTGTAATGATGAGTTTTATGGTTTCATGCGGTAGCGACGGTGGTGGTGATCCTGATCCTAACCCTGACAACAATACAGATACCGATACGGGCACTAATACTACCCCTGTTGCTCGTGCAGGAGTTGATCAAACTATCATAACTGGCTCTATAGTAACACTCGATGGCAGCGCAAGCAGCAATGCATCGACATACAGCTGGAGCGTTGAATTTAAACCGAGTACCAGTGTTTCAACTCTGTCAGACCCGACTGTAGCCCAACCGACGTTTACAGCCGATGTAGGCGGCATTTACTCCTTCATACTCACAGTGAACAATGGTACTGAGAACAGTGCTGGTAATATAGTGAGGATTTATGCTATCAGCACACGTAGTGTCCCGGACACAGGCCAGACAACAGTCTATGATGCCGGCGATGATGGCACTTATATTAATAATCCCCCCTCCTATACTGACAACACTGACGAAACGATTACTGATAATGTCACTGGTTTAATCTGGCAGAAATGCACCGTAGGGAAAAGCGGAGCTGGTTGTAGCGCTGGTACAGCGAGTGTTTATAATTGGTATGAAGCAAGCGGTACAACTAATAGCACCTCAAATCCCGATGGCGCCACCAATGTCTGCGAGGCCCAGACCACGGCTGGCTTCAACGATTGGCGCCTACCTACAGACTTCGAACTGATGAGCATCGCTGATTATGAATCTAGCACCGGGCGAGCCATCAGCCTTACCTACTTCCCGGATACAACAGAGACATATTACTGGGCATCCAATGATTTTGCCCTGCTAGATGCATGGAGTGTTGGATTTGGCGGTGGTCAAGGTATCGTGGCAACTGCCACGAAACCGGACACCTTCCCCGCGAGCAACGTGGGCAGCGTACGCTGTGTACGTGGCGAGCAAAGTCTGCCTCTCCTCACTGACAATAACGATGCAACAGTCACCGATGTGGCAACCGGACTTATGTGGCAGAAACAGGATGATGGCGTAACTAAAAACTGGACGAATGCTATTAACTATTGTGAAAACCTGTCGCTCGCCACACACACAGACTGGCGATTACCAAATATCAAGGAACTGCGCTCCATCGCTGACATGGACAAATTCAGTCCGACAATTGACACCACATTCTTTCCGGGTACCAGTATATCTGACTATTGGTCATCCACATCTGAGCTCATCAATGCGAACACTTTTGCCTGGACTGTGAGCTTCATTTCCGGGTCTGTGGACAATACCGAGAATAAGACCGATCAATATTATGTTCGCTGTGTAAGATAACTAGTCGTGGTGACTCGGGAAACTCAAAAACACGCAACGTTTTTATGTTTTTACACCTTCGGCGAACAGCACACTGTTAATGCTTTAGCTTTGACGTGCAAGGAAGAACTAATGCAGTGGGCACATGGTTGCGCAGGAACTGTCATTTGCGGACGATATGCTTTTTGCATTTAAATAATTTTCGTGGGGATAGATCAGGGACTAAGCCCATTAATTTTTATTAATTATTTAAGATTATCTAAGGCATTTATCGTATAATTTTTGTCTCAACCATGACGACCGTTTAACATTGAAAAACAAACCTGTGACAGATCCCCTGGATAAACTCCCACGTAATCTTAAGAAGAACTTAGACCAGAATCTATGTGTCTGTAACGATGTACCCAAGATAGATATAATAAATGCCATTTTAAACGGAGCCACAACCCTGGCAGAGATAAAAACGCAGACCTATGCCACTATGGGCAGTGGTTGCTGTAAGCTACAGGTGGAGCGATTAATTGAGTGCCTTTGTTTACCGGTTATGAAAAAGTAGCCTTAACCACACCACCCCAACCGCGTACCCCCATCATAAGGCCGTGCAACATTTGCCTTAATCAAGGCATCAGCCAGGTTTTTACCATCCACATACACCTCGGCCAAAAGCCGAAAGTATTTACCCCGCTTAATTTTTCGAAGCTCAACAACCCTGCCTGCACGTAAAAATTGCACGGTAAACTGTTTAGCCTTACGCGCAGCTAGTTTCTCTGATGCACACTTGCCCCGTATCTCCGGTGCATCGACACCCAGCACCCTGATTGAAATATGCTTGCCAATCACATCAGGCCAGTGTTTTATATTTACTCTAAAGGTATCCGCATCGTAGATGCTGGTAACCTCTGAAACAAGCACATCACCATAAAATTGATTAGCCGCAGAAACAGACAAAGACACGACGGATGAAACCAGAAACAACAAAACCGGAGATAAAAAAAACAATGGGTACTTCATTACAACACAACTCATTAAATCTACTGCTACAACTACCCCTGTACATGGGCGATACATGGGAACACCCCAGCAGCTAACAGCAGATAACACAGCAGATGGGGTAGCAATATTATAAACGAGTTATCTATGTAAGTGCTCCTTCAGATAAATGACTCAAGACCTAATCCATAGCATGTATTGAAATAACTACAAAGCTTCCGTCATCCCCGATAAAATCTTCTGGAAAGATTTTAAACATGCAAAGCATGGCCTGAAAGGCGAAGGGCAGGAGCCCGAAGTAATGCTTGTGTCGGGGATCCAGCGACCTTGGGTACTGTAATGTCACTAGATTCCCGACAAAAGCACTCGGGAATGACAAGCTTTTTATTAACGGTAACGTTAAAAGCGCATTCACTCAATACGAACGTGATTCAATATTTAATAAAACAAAACTAATCAAACCCCATAACAAACCCCAGGTTCCTTAATCCCATCCCCATCCCCATCCCCACCCTCATCATCATTCAACAACTGCTGCTCAATATATTGATCAATCGCATCGGGATGCACAAGATAAACCCCACTACTAATACGATACAAAAAACGAGTATTCGTCATCTCAACCCGACCGGGCTCAATAGTTGCCCCCGGCAAAAACGAATTTATATAATCAGTTTTAACATCTGAAAAATATTCCCTAAACTCCTTCAAAGTCACCACCACACCCCTGTCTTCAATGCTACCCAACTCACCCTTCACCACCGCTTCTAAAAACCGCTGTTTTAAAGTCATCATCAAGTCCTTATCAAATTTATTTACCCAAATCGTTACCACGTTTAGTAGAAAAACTAGCCATACAAAATAGTTATAAAATGTTTACCACTCACAACAAACATCATTTAGAATCCGGTTTACTGTCCTGATTCATTTCATAAATACCACTAATCATTTCCCCCACCACCCATAAATAATTATCCAGCTTTTCATGATGAAGTTCATCGCAAGCATCCGCTTTAAAAACAGGCGGATTATCAAGCAGGTGTATAAGGTGCTCCGTATAACGCATTAAACGCAGCTGATACTGGTTATTATTAAAAGCCGATGGAAATTCCGACTCATCACCCACAGGAAAAGAATTAAAATGCAGCGGTGTTTTAACCACCTCGCAAAGACTTCTTAATGATTTAATAGAACGTTTTTCAGATTGATCATTACTCATTTAATAAATTCCTTATAAAAAAGTTAAACAAAAAAAAATAAACATCAAACAAACTCGATTAACAAATTACGCCATAATCAAAAAATAACATCGTCATCCCCGAACGCTTGTGTCGGGGATCCAGTGACTTTTCTTTCAATCCCGTCATCCCCGAATGCTTGTATCGGGGATCCAGCGACTTTTTTTTCAAACCCGTCATACCAGCAAGCCTCTAGCTGGTATCCAGCAACCTCTCTTTTCAATCCCGTCATCCCCGAATGCTTGTGTCGGGGATCCAGCGACTTTAGGCAAAGTAGGTAAATAAATCCCCGACACAAACATTCTGATACATAAAATTGGAAACCAGAGCCCCAAAAAAGAGACCCTGATACATTCACCACCCGACAAAAACACACGCCCCCTAATAACCCCCCACCCACAGCAAAACCTCAATAAACACAATCTCTCGCGGTTAAAGTAAAAAGGCCTGATCAAAAAACACACAAAAAAGCCCATGGTTTCCAGAAAACCGAACAGATAAAGTGAAATCAAAGAAATAAAACGCCAGATAACGCCATAAAAAACAGACGATAATGTGGGTTTAGAAGGTAAATAACAGAATGCCGAAAAAAAACTATCGACAATAGGGGATCCTAGCTTAAAATGCGCTTTAGCCATAATCAACTCTTATTAGTTGGTGGTGGTTAGCAGGCTTGGGGTGTTCCTAGCACCTTAGGTCTGCGACTTTTTAATTGTTCATGTTAGTTTTAGTCGATAGTATTCTCCTGTTTTTTGTTGTGGTTTCTCAAACCACGTTTGTTAGAAATAAATAATGTTGCGCACGTTGTTTTCGCTTGCCTGTGAAGTGTAAGCAAGTTGAAAGATAGTTGTCAAATTTATATTTAAAGAAAATAGTTGGGGTTATTGTTGGCGAGTAAGCAGATAGATCACTGCTGTTTTTTAACTTCAAAAGCTTGTCATTGCCGAATGCTTGTATCAGGATAAATTCGCCCGGAGCGAATTAAAACATACGTGAGATTAATTAGCCGAAACTACACTGCCACAAAAGCCCATCATCCAAATGACAAACGCCACCAATCCAAAAGTTTATATCCTTTCATAGGTAACACCAGAAAAAACATGCCAGAAGACCTGCCCTTTAAACTCAATGACTACATCGCCCTGGTCGACTGGACAGAAAAACAAACTCGCAAGATAAACGGGCTGCGATTGACGCAAACCTCCCTCCACTGTTAAACCGACTAAATTTTGAAACAGAAAACTGGCTGTATTTATCAACCCACTTTGAAAGTAAATTAAAGGGCTTGGTGGGTAAAGCAATTAACTTGAAAGCTGCCTGTGAAAAGCTGGGCTATAAACGCACGGTGTTTAAACACTGTTGCGAGCAGTATTTTCAGTAAGAATTAATTTATATACTAGATTCAAATACCTTCAGTATCATGCAGATATTAAACTGTGGCTTAGTTTCAATTAAATTTTAAACACGTCAATTTTATAGTCCAAATCTAGCTATACAGAATAAAAATGCTGATAACCTAACCAACATAAATTATTTATTAAAAAATACTAGGGTTTAATATTCTTTAGACTGGGTGTTCTGGTACGGTATTTTTGTTAATTAATTGTCACCGACCTTTTCTTTTCCATTAAGCTTCCAGTTTATCCAATAAAGCTTAAGTTTTTTATTCTCAGGATTTTTAGAAACGACTGGATATATGGTTAAATTCGCACTATATAAGTCTTCTGTAATCTTTCTTATAAGTTCGCTATCTGTATTGGGAGATTCATATCCAATTATTTTTGGAGCAATTACAGTGTCATCTTCATATATTTTTGCTTTAATTGAACCTATTGCCTGAACTGCATTTTGTATACTAGTTACACTAATATCAGAGATAATAGGCATCAGCGGAGATATATCAGGACCTGTAATCCCTAGTGTAGAGACTGTTAATCTCCCGCTAATACCTTCAGTGCTGGCAGCAATTGAGATCGCGGGCAATCCAGATATATTTAAACCGCTCTTATGAGCGATGAACTCAGCCCTTATACGTAGCCCAATACCCGCATATATAGGTATGTGTCCCTTGAATTTCTTACTTTTGCTTTCATTCGAGCCATAAACAATATCTACTAGCCTGCTACTGGAATTGTATTTAATATAATCTACTACAAGAACATAACTCTGACCTTCAATCGAAGCATTGACAATACCGGCATTCAAGCCACTTGAACCGCTAAAACTATCTAAAGATATTCGTACAGTTTCTACATCTAGATCCCTTAGCAATGCAGACTTAAACTCATTTGATTGCCAATTTGGTTCTTTCCAACCTTTTTTTATTTCTTGTTTTGTTAGATCTCCATACCATATTGTAGTTGGGTTTAGTGGTTGATATTGATATGCTGAACTTGATGATAAAACATTATTTTCTGGAGGTTTTGAGAAATATGTACAGCTTGAATTTATTAGAGAAAAAACAATTATTAATATACAGGTAAGAATTGATTTAAATTTTTTCATTTTAGTAAACTCTTAGTTAGTACTATACAAGCACATATAAAAATAACACGATTGTCTCTATACTCCCTGCTCTCGATTATTTCAATCTCTATTAACTCTCTCACCCCCTAATATAGTACAGTTGTTTTGTACACAGTTACTCGAACGAAAAATAAATAACCGGCTCTGATCTTGAGTTTTAATTAAGCGGGACACCCAAGTTAACATCTGACAAGTACAACCCACAAGCGTATTTTTCAAACAAAGAATAAAGTGTCGGATGGATTATTTATCGCACAGATTATAAGCATTTAGTGGTTATTTTTTAATCCTTCCAACACCTTTATTCCATTGGATAAAGCGAAATCATGACATCGCTTTTACTAGAATGTCCACGCACGCATTCGGGTTAGCCTGCAATACAAAATGCGGCCCGTCCACCTGATAGACACGAAAATTTTCCATAACTTCTTCAAAGGGCTTAACACAATGTTCGGGCACCAAATAATCATCAGTCGCCTGTATATACACCGCCACTACACTACATCGCTGCTTATTCAGCTTCAGATTAGCTATTTCATCAAGCCTATATGAAAGCACTTTCCCTGAGACCTTCTTGACTGACGTCCTAAAAAGATCCACCAACTGCGTACTCGCTCTGGGCCCAAGCAGCAATAACTTAATAATCAACTCGGGAATGGGCAAAGACATTAACAGACTTCTTGGCAATAATTTCGATAAAGCCAACACAAACCGCTGCGGTGGCTCCAGAAAACTGGCAACAAAAATTACCGATTTCATATTATTAGGACAACGCAGTGCAACTTCATAAGCAATGGGCCCAGAAAAAGATTCGCCCATAAGAATAAATTCTTCACCAGTTGGTAAGTTATCTATAACATACTCAGTGAGCTGTTTGTAGCTTAGCTTTTCATCTGTCGGATAGGTAATAAGCAATGACTCGATAGTCGATGGTAATGCATCAATGAATGGCTTAAAAAGGTTTCCTGTGCCATCGAGACCGGGTAATAAAACAAGCTTCATCTTGGTCTGCCTTATGTATTACTAGAGTCTGAGAGCACAACTTTTTCCAATATTTGCGAAAACTGTGACCTTACCTCGTTTTTTCTTAAGCCATTTATTGATCATTATTTTATCCCTCCGGCACCTTTTCATAGTCATGAATTTATTATACGGGAGTATTCCAGTTTGACCCCGACACCTTGCATTTAATCAATTGAAACTACACCACGGCAATTAGGAAATTCACAGCAACCCCAAAACGCTTGCCCTATATTCTTTCCTGTTTTAGAAACACGCTTCACCATTGGGCCATTGCACTTCGGGCAAACAGGTTCATTTTCTGTGCTTTTGCTTACCGCCTCTATCTCTTCCTTCTGATCAGTTTCAAGCGTGATGGCACCCCGACATTTAGGAAATTGCGAACATCCCCAGAATTTATTACCCTCATTTTTTCCTTTTTTAGCTTCTCTTAAAACCATAGCCTTACCACAAACCGGACATTCTGGTGTATCGGTTTCATAACTGGCACCATCATCTTCTATCTTATTCTCATCAAGTCCAAACTTTGCACGATAATTAATAGCTATCGATTTATGATGTAAAACCAATTTTTTTGAAAATCTCTGCAAGTTTTCCTGAGAAGTCACTTTTGCAAAACTGACCATATCGCTTATTAAATCATCACCGCCTAAATCATCCTTAAATCGCTCAGCAAATTTATCTGCTTTCATTACTGAACTACAATCATAAAAGCCTTTTTTAGGTTTAGTTAACAGTGACTTTGGTGAGATCAAAACAATGTTACGATACTTGGGTTTTAATGTAATACCGAGACGCTTGGGTAACAAATTAGTATCCGAAAAAAACCTCTCTAAAACTTTAATGTGTCGCTCATTCTGGGATATGGGAGAAGGAATAGAATTAGGCCTATTATTATAAAAATATTTAAAATCGCCCTCATCTGAAATAGTGACACCATAGGTAAAGTTTTTAGATTCAATAACATAGATATCCATCATCCTGCCAATTAACAAATGATCAATCTGAGCCACATCGCCATCATGCTCTATTCTTAAGTCATGAATCAACATCCAATTTTTAGAATTCTTAAATTCAAAATTAAGATAATAAGCCGAAGTCTCCTCACCCTTCTTACCTGAACAAAGGTATTTTAACTCTCGATCAATAAGGGCCTTTTTATCATCAGATATATCACGATCGAGTAAGTCTGTTAGATAATCAATATCATCCTGATTGTTGTCTTTGTTTTTTATAATCATTGGTTATTAACTTTTAGTTCTTAACTTAGTTTTTTAATACAACTATTGCATCGAATATTAGGAAAAATTGTGCTCTGAACATCCCCATTCACTATATAACCTAGAATAAAATTTTCATAAATTATTAATCTCGATTATGTCACTACAATCACCTAGCTCAATATAAATAAAATTATCGTTAGACTTAATTACAGTATTTGTAACTACAGGCAACCTATACTCCTTATCATCTACAAATCTATTAGATTTCTGAAATACGTTGAAATTATATTTTTGAAAATTTAATTCCAGCTTAGATACTTCCTTACCACGATCATATATTGCTGCACCACAGTGAACATGACAACCAGCAGAGTTCGATACAAAATGACTCCTAATTCTATTGAATAACATCTCTGGTTTAATTATCGTAACGAGGCAATTGTATTTACTTTGCTGAGCCATCAATTCTAATCTATTAAATGATATTTCAGGATAAGACATGCAGAAGGCATACACTTCATTTGAAGTTTCATTTCTCACTGCTGAACCATTTAATAAATACTCACCAAGACCATCAAATCTATCACCCAAAATATCATTTTCCCAACACCTATAATATTCAAGGCTTGCAGCCTTATTTTTCCGTTATTTAAATGACTCAGCCCATTCTCGCTTCATAGCTTTAACTAACTTGGCAGGTGCGGGATACTCATTATATTCAATGCCATCTAATAAAAAAGTACCAGACGATGTGCGTTCTATTACTGTCAACATATTCTCCCTATATAAATGGTATCAGGGCACAATACTCACTAATATTAGAAACAATTGTGCTCTGACTCTTAAATTCTCTGACCCTGTTTAATTAATCTTATCGTCTTTGGACTGGGGATACCTGGTCGAAATCTAGCCTTGGTAGATTCACCAGGGCTTTTTGTTAACCTCGCTCAGCCAAAACCCATCAACAAACCGTCAACAAAACTTACTACATATATATCAATAACTTACAACATTATTGATGCTAAAATAGTTAAAAGTCCAATCACATTGTCAACAAAAATCCATCAAATTAGATCTTTAACTGTAACTTGTTGTTTTATAGGTCATGTAAAGCCCCCACTTTTAGTTACATTATTAATATCTTGCAATATCCCATATATGACGCCATACTTTGCCTAAAGGACTGGGGATACTCGGTCGGCAACTAGCCTTGGTGGAAGCACCAGGGCTTTTTGCTTTTTAGCTCTTCCGCTATTAGTCATAATTAGGGGAAGCACTTCAACCCCCAACCATTATGATTTCCTGAATCATTCCTATAAAACTTATTTTCTAAAATCTCATACGCTCTATTAGCCTGGGCTGGTCGTAATATTTTCAAACCTACAGGGCGAGCCACGAGATCAGCTAACTGTAAACCTGTAGAATTACTTTTCTTATCAGCAAAAACCAATTCAAGTGGTAATTGTGCACCCTCATAATTACCACCATCACAAATGCGACGAAACTCAAGCTCTAATTCGTTATCTTCCTGTTTACCACGCTTTTCAACGATCACATGTGTTTTACCAGGCAAAACACCTTGAGAACGCAGATAATAAAATACACGCTCCAAACCATAGCCAAGTGCGACATGATAGGGATTATCAGGATCACTGTATCTACGTCTATACTGCTCTTTTTTAATAACAGTAGAAATAAATGTAAAAGGTGTAGCTTCAATAATATCTGATAACTCAGACATGAAATCATCTTTAGCTGCTTTACTCTTCAATATAGAGAAATTACCACGGTCTTTACGAATATCCGTTTCATGCAAAATAACTTGATCATGCCCAAAGTGTTTGAACTTAAATTTTTGGATAGCAGGCACTAATTGTTCAGTAAAATGCTGCGTATAAAAAATACAAAAAGCTAATACAAATACTGGATAATTAGGATCAATTGTTTTTAACCCATGATCTCCACTCTCATCTACATAAACAATATACTCTGAAAAATCAGTCGCCATGTATCGTTATCCTTAACTTAATAAGCCCAATAGTCTTCTTCAATATAATAAACTAGCCAGTCAATAAACATCACTGCAAAAAAAAACAGTACAAATGTAAACGCTACCAGTATCGTAACACCCAAAACACTATTAGCATTGTATTCAAATAATAAAAATACAGATAGAGTCAACGCCAAAGTAGTAGAGGGTAAGGTCTTACATTTCATATTATGTGACATGCACTCTACACAAGACCACTCAAATTTACACTTAATATTTAAATATATATTCTGTTAATTAAGTACTATTTTTTCCAGATTTTATAAGAAAAAACACTAACTGGACACCCACACTAACAAATCAATTAAGTTATTGAATTATAAAGCGAAACTAATTTTTTCTTATAGTGGGTGTCCAGTTTATTTTTCCCTATTGCTCTATATATCTATAAAAATTGGTAAGTGATCAGAAAGACTTTTTGTAGGGATCACGTCTCTTAGATCTTTTAGTGCTGTTATGTCACAATTTGTGCTGCATATTGCATAGTCATACACCTTTGTCATAGTGACATGTTTAGCATTATGTGTTTTATTAGTGGTGTCGTAATAGACCATATTTTGTAATGCAGTAAATATTTTTTTGTCATTATTAGCCGCAGTATTATCTGACGCATTGAATTTTAATGCCTTAATCAGATTTGATGGTTCACAATTAAAATCACCAACCAGAAGAAAACTCCCTTTTGAATCTTCATAACATGCATGCGCAACCCATGATGTCATGGCTGCTGCTTTCGTTGAAGCGTTTGAGTGGTACATGTAAATTTTTAAGGTTCCAATCTGTCCTATATAAGCCACCTTCCTTTTAGACTGACCTTTAAAGCTGGAGCCTCCTTTTAGATACCGACCAGTTTGAGAGACAATTTTGTAGTTTCTGGGTTGAATCGAAGATATATTTATGGTCTCTAAGTTTTTTTTAATTGCTGCATAACCTAACTGTGAACTAGTTTTTTTATTAGTCTTTTTAGCAACCATAAGTTGTTTATCTATTTGTGAATCACCTAAAGTCAAACCACTAGTTACTTCACATAGTAGTGCTATATCTGCACCTTCCTCAAACGCTTGTGCAAGCACACCTTCAGTGTACATTCGTTTTTCTTTAGGGCTACTTGAACCTAGCCGATAAGTATTCCAAAAAATTAGTCTAGTTGGCATATTTTACTCCATAAAAATTATTAAAATTTGTTAATCGAAGCTAATCTGGTGCAGACCACATTTAATCAACTGAAACTACACCACGGCAATTAGGAAATTCACAGCAACCCCAAAACGCTTGCCCTATATTCTTTCCTGTTTTAGAAACACGTTTCATCATTGGGCCTTTGCACTTTGGACAAACAGGTCCATCATCTGTGCTTTTGGTTACCTCCTCTATCTCTTCCTTCTGATCAGTTTCAAACTTGATAACACCCCGGCATTTAGGAAATTGCGAACACTCCCAGAATTAAGCAAATTAAGCAGGACACCCAACTTAACATTTGACAAGTACAACTAACGAGCGCATTAACCAGGACATATATTAAGATTCATAGAAAACTGCTAAACCTTTGTTTCATTAACTTCTTATGATGGGTGCCTCGATAAGTTTTTAGAAAGAATTTCGCTCTGGCCTTTCCCCATCTTCTCAGTCAATATAATTAAGTGAAAACAATAAAACTGATAATATTTAAACTGTATATCTTAGTAATTTTTTAATAAATATTTTCCAGTCTGCTTTCTAATGAGGACAATATTTTATCATCTAATATAATTCCAAATCTTGGTGCCACTAACTGTTGAAGTTTAATAGCTGATTTTATATAGTCTATCTGTTCTTCAAAAGTAAACCGTTTCCAATTGTTATTATATTTCTTAGCATTATGCGTTTCAAAATCAACTGAAAATTATCTGGATGGTGTTTTCCAGGGCCTTCTTTATTAAGCAAGGCACTTGCATAATCTACTTCTAAATCCAGCCCAAAATATCAGCTTATCGAGACAGCAATAATAACAAAAGGCCTAGATACAACCTAAATTAACCAGGACATCCATGATATTAAGATTCATAAAAAACTGCTAAACCTTTGTTTTTATTAACTTCTTATGGTGGGTGTCTCGATAAGTTCTTGGGGGGAGGTTCACACCGACTCATTTAATTATTATTAATAATATTATTTTCACATTGCTAAAAATCAAATAAACGTGTTGCAATGAAAAAGTACTTCTCGTCGTTACTTAGATCAACACCATAACCTAACTGCAATAAGTCTTCAGCGAAACTAATAGTTAAACCCAGACCAATTTCAGTCTCATTATTATTATCCAGATCAAGAGCAACCGTGTGTATACCATAACCAATAGTCTCGTACCATTCCTTAGTATAATGGGCAGGCTTATGACTCTCACGCCAACCACGATGCTTCAACGACCAGGTAACCTGTGGGGCAAAACTTTTATTTTCTTCAACTTGTCCAGCTAGTATAGCTTTTGATCTAACATAAGCTAAACCCACACTATAATCCCCATAAAAACCAAACCGTAAAGTCCTAAATGTTTGCACATCTTTGTCCAGTAATTTCGTCGGGACATAGTTACCATTTTTTTCTTCAACATAAAATAATGAGGCTTTTAACATTACAACACCACCATCTTTTCGATTGTCAATCGTGCGTAAATCTAGCCAGGTATTTTTAGCATTTGTTAACGGTACAAAAAATGAAGTATCGGGTGGGTCAATTTCTGTTGAGGCGTAGTCGTTAAGACTTCTTTTATAATTAAAGTCCAAGTTATGTATTGTTGTACTAATATCGCCAATTTTAGTCCTTAATTCTTTCAATGCTTTTCTAACAGGTTCAATAGTCTCCTGCGTGAATTCATTAACTATAAATTCTAGTTCTTTTTTAACAACTGTAACAGAATCAAGATTTTTAATATCCGAGACTATTCCTTTTATCTCTATAGATAAGTCTTTAAATGTTACTGCAAAATCCTTAGCATTAGTTTCAAATAACTCTAACTGTTTCTTAATTTCATTAAACACATTCTTAGCCTCAGAAACCTGACCTAACAAGGCCAACACACCATCTACTGGATCACTCACACCTAACACAGCAGCTTTATCTAAACGAGGATTGATTGAATTAACGAAGGATTTAATCTCAGAAACATCATTTTCAAGAGAAATATATTTTATTTGCATTGAATTCAAACTATTTTTAATATCCTTTAATTTAGTTTTTTGTGCTAAGCCTTGAGATTGCTTTAACGCAAGCTCTACACGATCCGTCATAGACTTTATCTGCTTACGCCAATCTGTAGCTGTTAATTTGTCTATTTCGTTCTTAAAGGTAATCGTCGCATTTCTTAATTCTGTTAAATCGATACCATGTTGTTTAAAAACCGTATTTAGTGCCTCTTTAAGCTGCTTTCGACCATTTTCAATTTTATTTATCTTTTCAGCAATTTCCTGGGTTTTTACATAGGCAACCTTTAATTTCTCTACCTGCTCAGGTGATGGTAATACGTTTAATTTATCTATTGGTTTAGGAACACCAACCTCAAGGCTATCGTAATACTCTAGGTGTATTTGTGAATTAGGATCACAAGGCACAAAACAAGCAACCAGATTTAATGCAACCTGCTTGGTACTTCGAATAATTGTTTGTCCCGCATTTTCAAGCTGGTCAATGATCCACTCGATTTCATTTGCAACAAAACCTGCCAAACGCCCTTGAACAACAGCATTATCAGCGCGTATCACAGGAGAACTCTGACGTTGATCCAAAGCAGCGATTTCGGGGGTTAATATGAGGTTAATATACCTACGAATTATTTCTGAAGACCTGGAATAGTGAATTTGAAGCTCTCTTGCCTTGATATTAAAGTCATTTGTATCACGATCAATCTTCGACAGCTCAGTAGCAAGATTTAATCCTTTAATTAGTCTACCAGCACTAACTTCTAACTCATTAGCTGCATCTAATAACAACTGATGTGTAGCATTTAAAGGTGAATTTGATACGAATTTAGTATTTCTCAGCAACTGCTCTTCGGATATGTCAATCTTGATGATTGAGTTTACATCGACATCTTGTGGTATAGTCCCAAGCACCAAGTCGAGTTTGTCGCCATGTTCTGTTAGTTCCTGTAGTTTAATAATATCTGCCAATCCAGCAGGTAGCGGGCGGTCATTGAGATAGTCCTGCGCCTGGACTTCCGAGACTGAAATTACAAATATTAAGTAGAGCCAAATCCGCTTTTGCATACTAGTAAATCCTTAATTGTTTTTATTCAACCCTTACTAAATGTCTCAAATATTGCAAGCCCGCCAGAGAGCTCACCAGTTGAGAAGTGTGCCTTAATTTGCCTATTTAAACCAGTTCCAAGACTCATGACAACGGCACCAGCTAAATCCGATGGCCAAAAAAGTGTGGTCAAATCGCTATCAAGGCCATCTGGATTTTTCACCCATAGAATTCGCCAGACAGCTGGATTATTATTCGCAATCACTTCGATCGCATCATTATACAATTGTTGAGATTGTGTATTTTGAGCACCCGAAATAACCAAAACAACCGTATTAGATTCATTTATAAATTCTTTAATTTCCGCACTATCATTCGAAATAAGACCAGACATACTACATCTCCTAATTGTTATTACTGATAACACTATTAAGTATCCTTTAATTTGTATGTTGCATTTGTATTTCAACACACAAATATCATGCCGTTTATTCTTTAATTTATTTGGCCCTTTTATCTATTGAAAAATATGCTGCTAGCGTTGGAAAAAAGCCAGTTTTTCTTGTGTTTACTAGTTCTAGTTTATAAAACTCGCCCTCAAAAGGGAAACGCATACTATCACCGAAGTCCATAGATTGAGTCTTAATATCATTATTATTTTCCGAAACTCTAACTACCGCTTGATTATTAGATACGTTATTAATATTTACTACAAATGAGCCATCTGTGTTTTAACGTATTTTGAAACATCAATACTATAACCCGATTTAGCCCAACTAACACTAAGATAATTTCCCCATTTATCCTCTACAACTTCATCTATAACTTCTTTTACACCCTCAGTATCAACCTCATGAGAATGATGGTATTTTTCATACTCATTTTTATACTCTTTGCGAGGTCAGCGAGGTCACAATTAAACGGGACATCCTGAATCTCCCCCAGTTTAGCGGACACTTTTTAATCAGGCACAACATATACGAAACGATAATCAAACCAAGCAATGTATCCATCGGAATTCATCCTGGGGCCTTTCTTATTGTCATCGGTATAAACAATCTCAACATGTAACCATAAGGCACCAATGACTGACGTTTTCTTCTTTTCCAAAACCTTTAATAACACCTTCCTAGAATCCCACTTTATCTCATCAGCCTTGGCTCCGAAAAAACCAGGCATATCATCACGCAATGGTGCCATCCAATTCTCAGGCGAGACCATCAGTAAATCTCCCTTCTGCACCTCCTTATAGCTTTTTTGACTGATACCATACGATCTGACATATTCGTAGTATAGGCGATGCTGACCTTTACTTGATGGGAAATTCGGGACGATGATATCATCAGCTGCATCGAAAAGAATTTTTATATGAGCGGTGTCGCCTGCCCTATATGGTTCATCTGACTCGATGTAAGCATGGAACTGACTAGTCAGCTTTACTGAAAAATCGCTAGCACCTGTTACCGCTTTGAGCTTCTCAATAACTTTTGGCAATCTTGCCATATAACCCACTTTTATCTCTGTACGATTAGCTGACGCATTTAACAGTTTTTTCCAACTACTTAATGGGAGCAACTTTTTTGAAGTCAACGCTTCATCTATTACCGAAAGGAGAAGAGTAGGTGCTACATCAGCACGCTCGACTAGCTTGTCAACTGTGTGTTCTAGATCTGTCTCTGCCACATCAACCTTCGAAATTTTATTGATCAATGATTGGCTTGTGACAATCTGTAACGTTGGGACCTTCTTCAGTTCTGACAAATCGCTCTTCACATTACCTAACTGTTCTTTAAGATTATCTATCATGAGTAGCTGCTTACTATTTATCTTGGATTGCTCACTATAATAAAGAGCCACTCTGTCAACTGGCGACTCACCTCGATCGAGCTCTATTCCTTCAGATGTAATTTTTGCAGACTTCACAAATGATATGACAATAAGGATACAGCCAACAGAAATGACCCCCCAGCCATCCTTACCATTCTCGGGTTTTACCATATAAATATAAGCGGCCAATGTGATCAGGGCAACACCGAAGATCATTGACAGGTAGGTACCTATCAGCGGGACTAGCTTATATAATCTAATTATCACTTCATCAGAAGTTGATAATAGTACAGAACCTACCAACAACAGCAAAATACATAATAAAACGTACAAAATTTTGGTTTTCAAATCTGAACCACTCATATATTTAGATCCCTGTTCACCCTAACTAACACAACCAACAAGCATACTTCATTACGTCACCATCAACAAAACAGCCCTTTAAATTTACAAAAAAATATTAAAAAGTTATATATTTACTATTATTTACTTACCGAAAGCTTCCCTAACTTTACTAACAAGACCAAGGCTGTCTTGTAATAGACTACTTGTCGATTTGGCAGAAACAAGCTCATGAATGTCGCCCGAAGTGCATTTAGCCTTACCAATTTCCCGTAGACCCATATAGGAAATAATCACAATACGGGATCAAGCCTTATCTTTTGACTTTGTTTTACAACTCAGAAGTAAAACGCAAGTCTTGACTCCGTTCGTGTTTACACAATACACTGATAAACTTAACAATATCAAAATTACAAAAGTAGTATAAATTATCACACCCATTATTATCTCTCACTTTTTATATTTAAATTACTTATGATTAAGAGCAAATATGACTTATGATGCACATCAAAATATCATTCTTTTAATATTAAATATTTTTCTAATTAATTTATAAACTCTTTACCAATAAAGAACATATTTTCTAAATATAATGATCATAAATGGAGCCAGACTTTACATTTAAAAGACTTTCATCTGTAAGATGTAAACCTTTCCCTACCATCATAAAATCTGGGGCAGACCAAACTTAAACAAAACATTAACATAATTGAAACCTGCCTCCTATTACAGACCATTACACTATTTCTCACCAATTAGTTCATACACTTAATTTCGACATACTGCTGATGCATATTCTGGCCCATCTTGATCACCCATTCTCGGTGTTTTTCAAGGTAGTTGTCGTTTTTATCATGCTGCTTTGTTTTCTTTTTCAGGATTTAAAGCAACAAAATTTATATATTCCCAGTTTCTAGTAGAACCAGACCATCTGGCAGGGTGTTCATTTTTTTTCTTTTCATAAAGATTTTTCCGTTTTTCCAAGATTTTTAAATCTAGCCCCATATGTCTTTGACGCGGAGTAACAAATTTAATTTTACTGTGACGATGCTCGTTGTTGTACCAGGTAATAAATTTTGCCACCCATTTTCTGGCATCTTCAATATTTTCAAATCCATGTTTAGGCCATGCGGGACAATATTTTACTGTTCTAAAAAGCGATTCAGAATATGGGTTATCATTACTCACTCTCGGGCGGCTATGAGACGGGATAACACCTAATTCATACATCTTCGCCTGCATTGTAAAACTTTTCATCGGTGATCCATTATCTGAATGGAGGACAAGATTCGTGTTAGCATTTTTCTCAATCCATACTGCACGTTGCAATAATGCAGATGCATATTCACCCGTTTCACTGTCATGGACTTCACTACCTACAATTTTTCTACTGTAAATGTCTTCAATCATATAAAGATAAAAACGCTCACCAATTATTTTTGATGGCAAATGCGTTATATCCCAGCTCCAAACCTGATTAGCTTGAGTGGCCGTAAAGCTCTTTGGTTTTTTATAAGTACCACGTGGCTTAGATCTACTTCGATGTGACAGTAAATTTTCAGCTTTGAGTACACGATAAAAGCTCGATTCAGAAGCTATATACTGGTCTCTATCCGCCAACATAGGAACTATCCTTGATGGAGGGATATCTGCAAACTCCTCACTTAAACAGACCTGTTTAATACTCTCGACTTCATCTATTGTTAATTTATTTGCTGGTTCTGGTCTAACTGCAACTGGTCGCTGGTCAGCTAAAATTTGTTCTCCACATAACCAGCGCTGAAGTGTTCTTATACTAATTCCAACAACCAGGCATGCTTTAAATTTTGTCGCGCCTGCGCCAACTGCCTGGTTAATCCACATAACTAATTTCTGCCTTTCTGGGTATGCGGTCATTCTTCCTCTTTGTCTTCCCATAGGGCATTGAACTTTTCCCGCAGAACCAACAATGCGGCTGTTTCTGCTAAGGCTTTATCTTTTCGTTGAAGTTCTTTTTCTAATTCCTTAATACGCTTTTTATCAACTCGACTTTCCTTAGCGGCTTGAGCTTGTTTTGTGGCATCAGATACATTTGCTTTTATACAGCTTTTTTTCCATTGTTTTATCTGGTCAACAAAAAGGCCCTTCTTCCTACAATATTCAACTAACTCGTATTCTGACAAGAAGGCTGATTCTAATACAAATGTAAAAATCTAATCAGCTGAATATTCAATAGTTTTATCTTCTTTTGGCATGAGTAATCCTTCATCTTCTAACTGCTTTCTCCAGTTAAATATAGTTGAAGGAGCAGTTCCTATCTCATTGGCTACTTGTCTAAGTGACCAACTGTATGGGGGGAGTAGCCTTAATAAAGCTTGTTTTTTAAGTTCAGTAGGTATTTGTTTTCCAGGCATAATTGCCTCCAGCCCCTATGTAAAAAAGTAAGGCGACAACAATCCTGACACAGGGGGAGAATCAGTGATCAACTTGGCCGGAATACGCAGCTGAAAGCCCACTAATACTAAGTGATAGTAATGACAGGGAACTTATATCCTCAGACGAGTCCCCATCTATAGCCCTTAATACTGAAGTTATAGGCTCATACGAACCTATTATTCATATAATCAAATATGCAAATAGAATATAAAAAATTCAAAGTAGATGGAAGTGATATCAATTATTCTAGATATTTAAATATAGAAGAAAAAAAATTATGGCGGACCGGACGGGACTCGAACCCGCGACCTCCTTTGTGACAGGCCGGCATTCTAATCAGCTGAACTACCGGTCCTTAGAATTGTGGGTAGTGAGGGAGTCGAACCCAAAACATTCGCTTTGTAAGGGCGATGCTCTACCAGCTGAGCTAACCACCCAGTGCTGTAGTATAAATGGGATCAAAGCACAACACTCTCTAATATTAGAAACAATAGTGCTCTGAACTTGGTTAATTGACACTGATGAATTATTTCTGTGACTGTTACCCTTTCAATTAAAGGCATGCACTCTGGTGAGAACTGGATTTTTAGCTGTGTAATCTGCGACCAGAATAGCAGGCTTGAGAACAGAAAAAAGCCATAATAACAACGAAGACTAAACCAACCCCGACAATCCACAGGAAATTTTCATTTATATTGAGATACCTTACTATTTAACAAATTAATGAATAATTTGACCAAATCTATCATACCGAATGCCAAGACTTTTACTTATTGAAAAAAATATATACTTAGCTTTACCATGTATAAGATTTTCATCAAGCATTCCCCAATATCGACTATCGTTACTATTATCTCTACTATCCCCTAACACAAAATAAAAATTTTCAGGTACGATATATTCAGCATCTTGACCAGGCCTTGATGGAATATGGGTAATATTATAAAAAATATCACCTAATTGTTCAGTATATTCTTCCATTTCGTATTCTGTAGATTCACCATCATAGTCTCCAACAAATTCCCTCTTTATTTCTTTTCTATTGATAAAAAGCCTTTTATCATAATATGCTACATGATCACCTGGCTTAGCAATTATTCTTTTTATATACTTAACTTTCTTATCTCTCGGATATTTAAAAACAACAACATCACCCACAACTGGGTTAGCGTTTTTATATGCCCATGTATCCACCATTATAAAGTCGTTACCAATTAGTGTTGGTGCCATGCTAGTAGCAGGTATATGAAACGATTCAAAACCAAAAACATCTGCTCTGTTTTGTACCAGGTATGAATTAACTATCCCAAATAAAAAATACCATACAAGAACATATAAGATATAAAAATACCATCGCTGACTTTTATTCAGACTAACACCTGACTGATTACGTGCTAATTGAAAAACCCAAACCATCAAACCAAGATACCAAAGTAGTAATATGGTCACATATAACATCATGCCAAAATTCACAAGTATCAAGCCTGTCCATGCAAACGCACCTATAAGTAACACAAATGTAAATGGAATAAAGATTGAAATTTTCCACTTACCTACATAAAGATGACCCAAACCAGGAAAAACCATAGAAAACAATACAGCTAAAGTTTTATATCGCTTTTTTATTAATTCTTCATTCATAAATAATCCGTTTATACTCATATAATTACTTTAACTAATTTATAAAAATTCTGCTAAATATTGACTTAAAAAATCAGTGCATACCACATTTAATTAACTGAAACTACACCACGGCAATTAGGAAATTCAGAGCAACCCCAAAACGCTTGCCCTATATTCTTTCCTGTTTTTGAAACACGTTTCACCATTGGGTCTTTGCACTTTGGACAAACAGGTCCATCATCTGTGCTTTTGGTTACCTCCTCTATCTCTTCCTTCTGATCAGTTTCAAACTTAATAACTCCCCGGCATTTAGGAAATTGTGAACACCCCCAGAATTTATTACCCTCATTTTTTCCTTTTTTAGCTTCTCGCAAAACCATAGCCTTACCACAATCCGGACAATCTGGTATATCGGTTTCATAACTGGCACCATCATCTTCTATCTTATTCTCATTAAGCCCAAACTTTGCACGATAATTAATAGCTATAGGCTTATGATGTAAAACTAATTTCTCTGAAAATCTCTGCAAGTTTTCCTGAGAAGTCACTTTTGCAAAACTGACCATATCGCTTAATAAATCATCACCATCTAAATCATTCTTAAATCGTTCAGCAAACTTATCTGCTTTCATTACTGAACTACAATCATAAAAGCCTTTTTTAGGTTTAGTTAACAGTGACTTTGGTGAGATCAGTACAATGTTACGATACTTGGGTTTTAATGTAATACCGAGGCGCTTGGGTAACAAATTAGTATCCGCAAAAAACCTCTCTAATACTTTAATATGTCGTTCATTCTGGGATATGGGAGAAGGAATTGAATTAGGCCTATTATTATAAAAATATTTAAAATCGCCCTCATCTGAAATAGTAACACCATAGGTGAAGTTTTTAGATTCAATAACATAGATATCCATCATCCTGCCAATTAACAAATGATCAATCTGAGCCACATCGCCATCATGCTCTATTCTTAAATCATGAATCAACATCCAATTTTTAGAATTCTTAAATTCAAAATTAAGATAATAAGCTGAAGTCTCCTCTCCCTTCTTACCTGAATAAAGGTATTTTAACTCTCGATCAATAAGGGCCTTTTTATCATCAGATATATCACGATCGAGTAAATCTGTTAGATAATCAATATCATCCTGATTGTTGTCTTTGTTTTTTATAATCATTGGTTGTTTACTTTAAGTTCTTAATATAATTTTTTGATATAACTACAACAATCTCGCTCTGATCCCGTTTAATTTGAGCAGTAACTTAATTTGATGTCACTCTAAACTTTTAAATTTTAATCTTTCTCTTTAAATTAGTATTTTTGCTTACCAGGAATAACACCACGCACCCCGCCCGCAGGTTGACTCATATCACCCGCATACCTAGGAATAAGATGTATATGCACATGCCAGATAGTTTGCCCCGCTGCTTCACCAACATTTATTCCGATATTAAAACCATCAGGTTTGAGTTCTTTATCAAGAAGTTGCTTTGCCTGTTCGAGTAAATTTTGTAAGGCTATTTTTTCATCCTGGTTTAGTTCGAAATAATCGCGCACATGACGGTTTGTCACAATCAACATGTGTCCTTTACTTACCGGGTACTTGTCATATCGGACATAAGCAAAATCATTTTTTAATACGGATTCGCTAGTATCACAAAATGGGCAGTTTGATTGATTCATTTTTCAAAGCTCGCACGATAATTTTTTGCGTGCAGATTTACATATTGTTCTATATTTCCGTGCATATGAAATAATCTTGGATCTGATGTGAATTGATATACGCGGTAAAGACTGTATTTGTCTGAATAGTTTTTTGAATAATTCACTTCATTCTGGCTGATAAAAAATGGTTGATATTTTCCTGAGTTAGTGGTTTTTACTTCTATAAATAGCTCTTCATCTTTATGTGGATCAAATGAACGAATGTCATAACCTAAGCCATCTCCTTGTTTTTTACTACTCCATTCAATATCATCAATCAAATCTTTCCTGCCAGCCTGAGCCAGACGATATCTCTCAAACTCTAAAACAAACTCTTCGCCCCGTTCTCCGAGTTTACGATTATTACTTTCACGCTGACTATAATCAACTCTTCTTGCTAAGTATTCTGACTTAGGTTCTTTTACACTTGGAATATGCTTAGGTATTGCAGTATCCAGCACCTTATTCCAATCGATCACCACTTCATCCCTTTCAGACACAATAAGTGTTTTATCAATCATTTCTGTTAATTTTATATACTGACCAACCAACTGAGACAAAACCACTTTCTCTAATTGCTTTTGATAATTCCATAGAGGCTTTAAACCCGTGACGTAAGGGTAACCATGCTGCACCATAACCGCACTCACATTCTGGCATTTGGCTTCTACAGATTTAATGCTACGGTTATTTAACTGCGGCACTAATTCAGCATAAAGCTGTGATTTAACATAATCTTTTTTTAACACCTGCATTTCTAATATTTTAAAATACAAATCAACAACCAATTCACATTCCAGCCAATCCCAACCTATTCCCACATCAAGCAAACTGCGGCGATCCTGTTCCTCAAGGTTTTTATACAATGTTTCTCGCAACAGATTGCGAACAACTGTATTTCCCAATAACTCAAATAGCTCATCATCGAGATAAACATAATTAATCATCTCATTTAAAACACCCACGCCACTGGCAGTGGTTAAATTTTCATACGCTTCACGTTTCCCTGGTTTTATGTGATGATGCCAAAAACCACTGCTACGCAGGTGAAAAAATGGCAGATGCGGGTTATTACGGTCAGTTTGACTACAAATTCGTTGAAAATGATTGGTGAATTCTTTTATTAATTCCTGATCAAAATAAATCTTATTTTTCTCTAGCTTGTCTTTATCGAACAAATCAATAATTGCTAATAACATAGCGACTTTGTGCGGGCTTACTTGCCCGTCGCGTTTGTTCATACGAAGTTTCGAAAACTGGTTTTCGTAATAGAGCAATCCCATTAGATATTATATTAACTCAAACAACTTACTTTATTAACGATAACAATTATCATTTGTCACCGACCCTACTAACGCCATTTCGTCTATTAATACGTAATTTTGAAAACATATCTTGATAAATAAACAGGTCAATTTACACATCCCAGCCAGAATTTTTTAACTTACTTATTCTTCCACTCTCGCGTAAAAAAATGATTATATTGAGATTCGTCATAATTTCATTTCGTATTTTAAGAGAATAGAATGTCAGGCCTTACATTTTACATTGTGTGAATTGTAAGGCCTGACCCTCACCCGTTCTCACCCGTTTTTAACCCGTTTTTAAAAATATAGATTTTTCCATGCAAACCATTATCTATATGAACTATGACTTTTGCCTTTGGGTACTTCTCTACCATCAATCGATAAAATGATTTCAACGATAATGGCTTTGTGATTTGATCATTATCATTCTTCTTTAACGTTGTTACCAGTGTAACATTTCTAATATTCGAAAAATCATCATTACCTAGAAGTTCTTGAAAATCAGTAGCCAAAAATGGTGATACGAAAAATAGCTCATCATAATATTCATTTAATAACTCAGTTACTGATGACGCATGGCTTTTCACAAGATTAGAAATTAATTGCATATATCTCTTCTATAGACGGCTTATATCTGTAATTTTACTTTAACCTTTAATACACTACACTAAGCATCATTTAGAACATTAAGAACCATACGTAGCGCCTTAATAATAGCTTTATCCTTAACTTCACAACGCTCACCTTCATCTGAGAAAATAAATTTATCGGAAATTACAATATCTCCATATTCAACGGCAATATACACTTCACCTGGCTTGGAGTTAGGATTATTAGGATCTATTCGTGAAATACTGCCAGTAATACCGACACCAATATCTGCCTTTTCTGCATTCTGAATACCTACCTTGGCCATGGCTTTTGCTATTTCTGTTGAATAAACAGTAAATTCTTCAATTAGTTTCTGGGACACCCCAAGCCGTACTTTCTCGTTATTTGAATAAGTGACTCTTGCACTAGTTATTACCTCACTTGCACCAGAAATATTCGTAATAATGTTAGACAAGCCCCCACCTGTGCAGGATTCTACCGTCGTGATGAATTTATTTTTCTTTTTTAAGGTATTGACAACTTCACATGCTAGATCCAAACTTTTACTCATTTCAGCCTCTTTATTCACACTTGTTCATAATATTGAATAATTAAAGGGGTCGGTGTGAACCTAGCCTAATAATTCTCAGTTATCACCGCCCCCTTTAATTATCTTCGTCATCATGAAGACTTCACTCGCTAGGTTTTTTGCTAATTTTCTTATATTCAGTTCATACGAAAAAGATTCACCATAATCATTAATGTCTTCATACCATAAATTTAAAACTAAATTTTATTAGGCTCTAAAAATGTCCACTCATAACAATATCTAGGTTCTGAAGCAGCTTTTGCTTCACCTCCTCTACCTTTCCCCCAATCATTTACATTAATACCTGCTTGCTTTGCTAAATCAATAATACGAGGTTTGTTTTGAGGCAATAAGTTTTTTAATCTTGTCATTATTGTATATTCTGTCATTACACTAAATGGTAGTATTTTTTAACTTGTTCTTTAATTTTATTTCGTAAATCATTTGTGCCATCAGCTAACAACACCTGATATGTTTTAATATTAAACCCATGGTCTTTATCAAAGTCGGCTTTCGCAACTTTCTTGTTGTGTAGCAGAATGAAATTATCTTGTGGCTTTTCTACTCCTTTATTCAACCCCATCAAATACCCTATCTCGTGATATACATTCTTATTACCCAACGTTATATCGGCGAGTAACAAACCACAATCGTGAATAAGCCCTAAGAGCTCATCATCAATTTTATAGGAGTAACCTTTTTTAAATTGGTCTATTCGTATTTCACGAATTTTAAGGCTAAGAGAAAATTCAGTATTAATTTCTTCAACAGCATCTTTTATAGCACTGTAGTTTTCTTTCGTTTCATCACTAAATTGCATAGAAACAAATATTGTTCGGCTCCTAGCTTCTAACACACAGTCGAATATTTTAATAAGTTCAACTGCTTCTGTATCTTGTGCTTGATATATATGATTTTCTAATACCCAATTTTTGAATATTTTTAGTTTTGATTCTGGTTGATAAGCATAGTAAAAAAACGCACTAAGCAATCCATCATTACGTTGTTCACCAAGATTTGGATGTGTGTAATCCGCATTAATTTCACTTAACTTACTTTTAAATCGGCGGACTTCATCCTCAACATTAGATTCATCTAAAAAAACAAGATTATTATTTTCCAAAATCTCAAATGTTTTTAGCAGGAAAGTTCGTTTTGTCACTTGATGATTAATATTTGAATCGATTACTTTGGCAATATTCGGAATCATACTCAGATCTAAGCTTTCTAATACTTTCCTTGCAAGTAAATATTCTGCACCAAATTTATCTCTAAGCGTACTGTTACTAAAAAGCTCATCATCTTCAAGAATCTGCTTTAAGCTTTGCTCCATTGTTAGTGATATTTGACGATAATTGACATTATGAAATAAGGCCTTACTAAAGCGATTTAGATCATTGTCATCATTAAACAACACAAGACAATATGGAACACTTAGCTTACTGTAACGTTGTATTTTATCTTCTGTAAGAGGGGTTTCCAAATCATCACTTAAAATACTTAATCGATGGTTCCCGTCAATTCGATGAAACATATCAAAGCCACCTAACTCCAGAAGCGCATCATCTACAGTAAGACTAGCTCTACGATATAAGATTGTTTCTCGAGACTCACGCCCGGACTTTCTAGATGTTACAGAATAATTTAGATTAAATTTTGAAAATTTATATTTTTTACCTTTGTCTTCATCAAAATTATATACAAACTGAGTAACTTGCTCTGGATTCGAACCATCGTCTAAGCTTGCACCCAATATCACTTCAGGAAAGAACAGGTACTCACCATCATCAAGAAATTTTTCCATTCGATGTTGTTGATGAGAAATCAAATCCCTCTGATAACTTGGATCAGGTTCTGAAACCTTATAAAGATCCGCCAATGGCGCATAACCACGTAAGCAAGTAAAATTCCCTAATGATTTATCCAATACACCCTGAAAAATCATAATTCACCTAATATAATTTTCTCAATATCTAATTTAGATTCATTAAATTCATCTTCTGCCAAAGCTAAAAGACTAGTAGCAGCTTCAATGTTCTTTTCATACTCTTTTGCGACGCGATTTTGTAAATCTAATGTAACTGAAGGCATAGGAAGCAGCGAAAAATCCAACCTAGACAAACGCCTTCTACTAGGCGTAGCGCCTCTTGACTTAGCAAGCATAAGTTGTTTATAAAATTCAGAACGAAGCAAACCTAGTATAAATATTGAATTATTTTCTGAACTACATCTAAACCGAATAAATTCATTGGATCCTACTATTGGAGTTGAATGCTTCTTAGCGATGATGAATTTCTTATTTTCAATAGTCGGACCCAAACGGGAAATTAATATATCACCAGTTTCAATTTTTTGAACAGAACCAACGATACCATTACCACAGATGTCACGAGGATTATAATCTAAGGGGTTACTTGGAAGATCATCTATACGCAGATATGAAAACATTTTGCTATGATTCAACTGACTGCTAGGTGTAAAAGAAGCATGGAGAACCACGCCAACATCACCTAATACCTTCCATTCTTCTTTCATTTTAATATTATAAGTATATCTTTCTGGATTTAATGCATTTTCAATATCACCAAGATTTATCTTAAATATTTTTCGTGATATTAACTTAGGAAGCTCAATCCCGGTGTATTTTATCAAAAGCTCAGGAAAACTAGACAATAACTCAAAAGCCTTTTTCTCCTTGCTTTTTTTATCGCTATAAGAATCACGAAGTTTTTTAACAATTTCCTTCTGTTTGTTTAGCGGAGGAAGAATAATTGGATATTTTTTTAAATTTCCAATAACCACTCTACCACGCGTTCCCCCAGAGTTAAGTCTCCAAAATAGTCTCTGACCAATATTCGAGTTTATAAATGCAATTACATACTCTGGCAGAATTTCATCATTAGTCGTTAAAGCGCCCAAGTCACCACGTATATTTGACTCTAAAAGAGAATCAGGAATAACGCTAGCAGCACCCATTGTAGCTCCAGTTTTGGCTATTACCACATCTCCAGGTACAACTTTTGAACGACTGATTTTATTATGTGCTTGCTCAGATATAAAGATCATGTTTTCAGTTTTTATAGTGCCCTCGCCACGAGTAACATCTGCTACACGTATAAAGGGTATGCCATCTTCTACATAATCACTTGCTTTAATGGCGCTACCAAAAGGGCCATCGATAACTCGCGAACAGACCTTATCCAAAGTTGTCAATTTATAGGGGGATTTCTCTAGTTTTTCAAGATCACGATAATGCCTTGGCCTATAATATTCTGGGTCGTTTCTACCCTCAATTACACGACGATTTACCAAGAACAATTTTTCTTGTTTTGAGTCCACTTTCTCATTAAAGTTAAACACTTTTATTTTTCCTCAATTATTTCGACAATGAACCGCCTTAATTCAGGACCAATTTCTTCTAGTTCGTTATTATGCGTTTCTCTACCTGTAGCGTCATAACCAATATCTTCTGCTATTGCCATAAAAATACTGTAATCTTCAAGCTCTCCCTGTTTTTTTATAACATACTCTTCTATGAGACTATCCTTGAATTCATCAACTTTCTCTTTGTACTCAGTGTTAACTTCTTTTCTCCATTCCTTATATACATCAGAATCAGTTAATGCTTTTCCTTTTAATTCATCTACATTATCAAACCCCGTCAATAACTTTATATGCTCTTTTTTATTACTGTCAATTTCTTTTAACTTACTAGTGAAATTATTCTTATTTTTTATTTCGTCTTGAATAGAAATTTTCATCGTACAAATTTTTTCTGTCACAGCTTTGGTGTATTTTTTTAAAAATAATATTGAACTTTTAACACCTGCACCAGTTGCACTAAAAGCTGTTTGAGGCATAGATATAACGGCAACAATTCGGAATTTTTCTTCTATCCCATCACGAACATATTGCATACTTGAGTTAGTTAATATTCCATCAGGAACAACAACTGCTAAATATCCACCTTCAGCCAAGTAATTATGACATTGTTCAATAAACAAAACTTCTGTGCTTTGATTATCCCTGGGACTTACTTTAGCTTTTGGATTTAACCAGTCCAAATCCTTCATAGCATAACCATACTGATTCATATAGGCCTGTTCAGTTTGGCGAACACTAGAACCAAAGGGTGGATTAGTGATAATAAAATCAAAGCGTCCAAACTGAAAACCCTTATTTTTAGTGCGTGATGCAATGCCTTTTTGAATCACATGTTGGTGACCATCTTTATCAGTTTGAGTGACATCATTTATTGGTAATAATCCATCAGCAGAAATAACATTAGTATGACCATCGTCATGAATAATCATATTCATTTTTGCTGTTCGTGCTATTTGCTCATTGATCTCGATACCGTATAAATTATGTTCTGCAAAATCATGCCAATGCTTAAAATGATCCTTGGCTTCCCTTGGGTTTTTTTCAAAATCCGGGTAATATATGTTTGCCTCTTTTCTGACTTTATCCAATGCGTGCAATAAAAACCCACCACTACCACATGAAGTATCTAATACAAATGATTCATGTGTAATTGGCAAAACATCTACTATGAAATTTACAATCGGTCTTGGCGTAAAGAACTGACCAAAGTCACCACGAAAGAATGACCCCATAAATGTTTCAAAAGCGCGACCTTTACTATCTAAATCTGTGTTTCCTAAATCTACACTTTCAAGATACCCAACTACAGTACGTAACTTCTCAGCATTAAGCCTGATATTATCTTTAAACACTTCTGGATCTTTTTTACGTCCCTCTTCATAGAGAGCGTTTATCCGTTCTAGTAATGATTTATTTGTTTTTTCTTCGGTATCTTCACTGAAAATCTGAAAATCGTATGCATCACCATTTTTTCTTGCTTTACGTTCATCCCAAACTTTACAAAATATTAATTTATCTAGCTCATCAAAAGCTTCAGATGGATTAAGTTCTCCACCACCCCATAATGAATTATGCGCTTGTTTGAAACGGCGAGTAAGATCAACATCGGTTACAGTTTCTAGTGGGAATAGTTTTTGCCCATTTACCTTTCCACCATTTTTTGCATACTTATACTTTGCAAGTTTATCGACACCATATTGAGGAATATCCGTAATCGGTGTTCGGGCTTTTGGTTTTTTTACTGGAACTTCAAAGTAAGCATCTTTAATGCCTGATGTTGTCCAAACATATTTAGCTCCTTCAGCAACTGCATAGCTGAAACCTTGTTCTATTGCCTGAGAGAATTCTAGTTCAGATACCTCTTGTTTTTTACACTCAACAACGATATGTGGTGATAGCTGCTTATCATCGTTGTAAACAACTATATCTGCTTCTTTAACTACAGATCCCATTGTTATAGAAACAAATTGTACGATTCGTAATGGATCGTAACCGTACATTAATACCAGCTTCAGAAATGTTTCTGCCTGAACTTGTTCTTCCGGGTTACTATAATTACGTTTTTTATTCTGGTGAACATAGGTTATATATTTCCGTTCTTTATCAAAACGGATTAATTTCTTTTTAACACCTTCTTCTATTAGGCTCATACGTGTAAAAATCCAAATTTATATGTTGTTATAACAATCAATTACTTCGAATAGCGTTTTCAATACCTTTTTGCGTAAGCTCCCAAACACCTCTTGGGGAATCACTACTGATTAACCCGCGCTCTTTTAGTGCATTTCGAGCCCAAGCTATAGTATTTTCTGCCCGTGGCTCACCAGTCGAAACCTTCTCAAAATCCACTTCCTTTAAAACACCTTCCATAGCTTTAATTGTTTCTTTTGTTACTTCAGACTTCTGTGCTTTACCATTAAATTTCGTCCACAGAGTTTTAAGCAACCATTCTTCATAAACATACTGTGGTGTTAGATTACCGCGTTTGGCTCGGTTTGGCTTATTTGTTGTAACAGCCTTGTCAATTGAACTATCTATCACACCTTTTTCAATGAGCAATTTTTGTATCACTGTATTAGGTGTATCCACAAAAGCTTCAGCTAATTTCTGAAGACCTTCAAAAACATCTTGATCAACACGAATTGTTGGCATCATTGATAATCCTCCACACATGGGGTTAGTTACTTAACAATATATTATTACAAGTATTTACTTGTGACAAGTAATTACTTGTATCTTTTAAGAAACCCCTTATGTGTTTGAATCTATTTATTTTATTATATATATCGTTGAGTTAGACCTAGCCTTTATACTGACACATTCTCTGTCGGTTTAATTTGCAGCAGGTTATCGAGCCAGGCCAGGTAACCATCGGAGCCGTTGCATCTGAATTGTGATTGCAGCTCCAGTTTGTGTACGTTTGTGTTGAGTTGTTTAGCCCAGTTTTCTATTTCCTGTTTTTCGCCGATGTCTTTCCAGTGAATTCTCTGATCATCATCTACAAAGAAAATGCTGCATTTTGCCGCGTTGATAATTTCTTTTATCTGGTTTTCACCGAGGTTTTGAAACATGCCGGATTTTGCATTTAGACGGTGGGCTTCATCTACTATGAGGGCATCGAACACATTGGGTTCTGTGCTGTGATAGCTGCCTGAGCCACTGAATAAATTTGTGATATGTGTTTTTGTAAATGTTCCGGTTAATACACTTTCATACACGGCACGGGGGGCGGCATTTTTTGTGACGTATTGGCTAACCAGCTGCTTACCCGTTAATTGCACTAACAGGTTAATGGCGACAACCGATTTACCGGTGCCGGGGCCGCCTTCAACTATGAGCACCTGTTTGTGTTTTACGCTGGCTTCATTTGCTAACTTCAGGGCGGTTTCATATACCAGCTTCTGGTCATCTATCATGTAGAACTCTTCATTGCCCTGCAGCATTGAAAGCAGTTTATCTGCCAGGTTCTTTGATGGCCTGATTTTTCCATTGTCTATTTCAAACATGACCTTGCCCGCATCGCCATGTTTTATGTGTTGTTTGATAAAGTCGGTGAGCTTTGCGGCGTCTGATCTTATAAATGTGGGTGCGTTGCTAAGATAGGGTTCGTAGCGTGTGTGTTTAATGACATCATCTGCCACCATGTTATGTAAATAGGCACAGGGTTTGAGCTTAATGCCCTGTTCTTGCACCGCTTCATTAAAGTCTTCTAGCAAGGCTGCGTAGGTATAGGCCTGGCAGGATGGGTGATTAACTTCTCGTTCACCGCCGCCTAAGTATGTTTTTACGATGGCGTCTTTGTCTGTGAGGTGTGCATCTGACCATTGTTTTAGCTCTACAATTACCGCGGTGCTTTTGTTTTGCTCATTGATGCCGGTAAGAATAATGTCGATGCGTTTTGCGGTTTGCGGAATTTTATATTCAATGGCCACACCTGTGTCATTGGGTATGTTGCAGTCTTCCAGTGCATTGCTCATATACTGCATGGAGTTTTTCCATGAGTTTATTTCAGACTGGTTAGTGGAGTGACCGAGGTGGCGTTGGTAGGCTTCGAGTATTTGTTCTTCAATCCGGTTATTCAGGACGTCCTGTCTAAATTCTGATTTGGTTGAAGAATATACAATCACTTATCGAGTTCCGTATATTTTTTCGCATTCCCCTTTGCTTTATCTATGGGGTATTTCTGTTCGTTGATGTCTATTTTGTTTTTTGCGGCTTTGAGGAGGTTTATATCGAGTTTATCTGCCAGGCGGATCAGGTAGATGAGTGTATCGGCCAGCTCGGTTTCAACTTCGGCGAGTTTGTCTTTGGGGAGGGTTTTGCTTTGTTCTTCGGTGAGCCATTGAAAGTGCTCAACTATTTCAGCTACTTCAGCACTCAGGGCCATGGTGAGATTTTTAGGCGAGTGGAACTGATTCCAGTCGCGGGCTTCTGCGAAATCGCGTAGGCGTTGTTTCAGGTCATTTAAATCTGTGCTGCTCATTGTGTTACATTGCCGATTTGGCTTATCCGTTGTTTTATAATTATTAGTTCTTTCCCTTAGCTTTTATTATTTGCTGCGTCCCGCAGGATTAGTGGTTTGATACTACCACAGGTTTTGGGGTTTGCTAGATTAACTGGCTGATTTTTATTGACAAATTTAGGGTGACTGGGTTTTTATTGGGGGTTTTGGGAATTTTTCCTAAAGACTTAAAGTCACTGGGTACCAGCTAGAAGCATGCTGGTACGACGGGAATATAAAGATTGGGGTCGCTGGATCCCCTATAGAAGCGTTAGGGGATGACGGGAAAAAGATGGAAGATTTGAATCACTGGGTATCTGCTAGTTGCATGCTGGTATGACGGGTATTAAAAGACTGAGGTCGCTGGATCCCCCTATAGAAGCATTACTACGGACTCCTGTCCTTCGCCTTACAGGCCGTGCATAGCACGTTCAAATCTTTCCAGAAGATTTAGTAGGGGATGACGGACAAAGATGAAAGGCTTAAAGTCACTGGGTACCAGCTAGATGCATGCTGGTACGACGGGAATGAAAAGACTTAGGTCGCTTTGCAGTCATTTTAAATCCCCCTTAGTCCCCCTTTTTCTAAGGGGGAAACTTACAAATAAAACTGAATTTTAAGCTGTAATATCAGGTATATGCGCTTAACCTACTGGCATTGGGTTTGACGGGAGTGGATGATGGATTCCGGCTAGAAACAGGCTGGTATGATGGATTTGTAACCCCTGTTTTATTGACTTAGGTGTTGTCTATTTCTAGCACCTGCCAATGGCCGCCTTTTTTCGGGCCAATGCGTTCTAACTTACCCTCTTCCACTAATTTGGCAGTGGCTCGTTCTACGGCTCTGGGGGATACCTTTATTTGCTCAGCGACTTGCCTGAGTGTCATTGACGGGTTTTCATGTAGTGCCTTTAATATCAAATCTGGCGTTTTTACCGGCGTTTCTACCGGCGTTTCTACCGGCGTCTGTACCGGCGACTCTGACGATGCAGTCTGCTCATCTACCTGGTAGCTTGGACGCATAAATTCTAATGTAAACATGGTATTAAAGCGTACATTAACGTCTGCGCATTGAGCATTTTTTAGGGCGGTTTTAATGCGCTCTATGCCTGTACCCAGCTTTTCGATATAGCTGCAACGTAGTAGCAGGCTGGCGATTAGCGGGTTGCGGCAGACGCTACGGGTGCCGAATTCCTCCGGCTTGAGGCCTTTAGCCAGGCCTCCTGGGTTGTAGATTTCTACCCTGTCATCAAATATTTCTACGCTGACCTGCGCACCTTCTTGCAGGTAATCACGGTGGCATAGTGCATTGACCATGGCCTCACGCAGGGCAGCTTCTGGCAGCTCTAATATTTCACTGCGCCGGGTGCTTTGGTTGGTTATCTCCCAACGTAGCTGTAGATGCTGGCGTAAATAGAGCAACGCACCTTCTATATTCTCAATTATGCTGCCGGTGAATTCTTTGCGATCTAAGATATAGGCTTTGCCAGTGCCCTTAAACAAGGCGCACACCACACTCGCGTGAAACAAGCGGTAGGTGGGCTCTTTAGCAAAAAACAATACACCAGTTTGGTTTAGGTAAAATTCACCCTCTTTGCAATCATGCGACCTGTTTTTCAGTGTGATTTAATATCTCATTAATTTCTTCAGGGCTGAATACATCGCTTATGCCTTGTGTGTGAATAACGGTAAAGGGTGATTGAAACAGGTCGCGCTTTCAATGGGTTCACGTTCTACTATAAAGTCTTTCACTAAGCTAAAAAAACCTCATTTGTTGAGCATTTAGATTATTGTACTCGACAATAAATTACTCAAAAGCTTTGCTAACCATTTCAGGGAAACTGGCACTTTAGCCAGCACACCATGATAGTTTGAATAAGATTTGTCAAATATTTCTTTCGTTCGACGAGCATGCGCTTTGAGGCGCAAAGAAAGATTTTTTTCCGTGTAATATCCCATTGATGTCTTTTACACATTCTTCCATGAATTGTTTAACAAAAAGTATTAGGGTGGGTGTCCGCATAAGTATGTTCCAGAAGATTTAGTAGGGGATGACGGGGAACAGACGGAAGATTTAAGTTGCTGGGTATCTGTTAGTTGCATGCTGGTATGACGGGAATGAAATATTAATTAAACTATTTTATTGATTGATTTATTGGTTGTTTATTTATTAAACACTTATTACTGGCATACTTAAACAACACATGGTTTATTTATCTGTTGCCCATTTAAAGCGTTGTTTTAAATCGTTACAAAAATTCACTTTTAATAAACTTTTATGTTGAAGCTGGCCAACCACAATGCCCGGTGCTATTTTAACTAATTTGGCAAACTTAGTAATATTGGCTTTGCTGAAATTGCCATCGCTAATAAATGCTGAAAATAACTTTTTGGGGATGAGTTCGTTTTCTGAAAAAACATTGGCTTCGTCTTCTTTATCTACATCTAGCCCATTTGTGCCTTCTAGAAATAATTCTTTTTTACCGTGCAGCAGTATATGCCCTGCTTCATGAAAAAAGGTGAACCATAAATGATCGTCTGTTTTATAACGCAGGCTCAGTTGAATAACGGCTTTATTTGCATGTATCCAACGGGTTGCACCACTGACACCTGTTTTAGGTAAGGCAGGCACAAAAACTACCGCAACACCTGCTGCTGCACATATGCGCTGCATTTCTGGCACAAACTTTTCTGGTGCTTGCGTGGTTAGGCTGCGCACTTTATCTAAGGCGGCCCTGAAGTTTTTCTTATCGTATGCCTCACACTGTATAGCCGAGGCTTTTATTTCGCCTTGCCTTAACCAGGCAGACACGGCTTCAGGGTGTACTTCATGTGTATTATGTTGGCGATAGGCCACCTTTAAACCAGGCCATATTTCATCCCACTGCTCTACGCTGGCTATACCTAAAAAGCGCAACACTTCTACCAGTTGCTCTTTTTTATCTTTGAGCTTTTTGATCCAGCCAAATTTGGCCATTTGATTAACGGGTATTTTCTTGAGCCAATCTAGATCATGTTCAAGCTGCTCTTCTTCGGCGATTCTGGCTTGCGTTTCCTGGTAGAGTGACTCCAGGTTTAACCAGTAATCAGCGGGCATGCCTATAGCACGCTCTAGCTTAATTGATGTTTCTGGGGTAATGGGCGATTTACCCTTTACAATAGATACAATATGCTTTGGTGTTAAACCTGTGCGCTTAGCCAGCTCTTGCTGAGACATACCTCTAAGCTCTAGCTCATATGACAGCACTTCACCGGGAAACACTGCGTAGTCAGGCTGGTACTCATTTTTTGCTTGATCAACCATGGGTATCCTCCACACCTTGAATTTCAATAACTGTCACTTTGTACCAATCCAGGCCACCTTCTTCTCGCATAGGTAATGGATCGTCTATTGGCTTAAATAGCAGCCTGTAGGGATGATCTAAATCTACACTTAGCACGCCTTTAAGTTTGCCGGTTAATTCATGGCATCTATTAGGCTTGCTGTAAGGTGGTGCCAAAACACCAAGATTAGGGGCTGCGTGTAATGACGCCAAAACAACCTTTAATATCCTGGTTCTTCTAGGCCCATGCACCTTAATCATGGTTTTGCTTTCATTTAGCTACTTCTGTAGCTTTTTGGTAGCAAAAGTGATTTCCATTTAATAATCCATTATTTTCATTAACCTGACAGGTTAACTATTTTTACATTTTAGCATAGGATAAGTCATATGACACCCCTAGATTATTGACCATATTAAACCCTTCTTTACCTACTGCATGGAGTTTTTCCATGAGTTTATTTCAGACTGGTTAGTGGAGTGGCCGAGGTGGCGTTGGTAGGCTTCGAGTATTTGTTCTTCAATCCGGTTATTCAGAACGTCCTGTCTAAATTCTGATTTGGTTGAAGAATATACAATCACTTATCGAGTTCCGTATATTTTTTAGCATTCCCCTTTGCTTTATCTACGGGGTATTTTTGTTCGTTGATATCTATTTTATTTTGTGCGGCTTTGAGGAGGTTTATATCGAGTTTATCTGCCAGGCGGATCAGGTAGATGAGTGTATCGGCTAGTTCGGTTTCAACTTCGGCGAGTTTGTTTTGTGGGAGGGTTTTGCTTTGTTCTTCGGTGAGCCACTGAAAGTGCTCAACTATTTCAGCTACTTCAGCACTGAGGGCCATGGAGAGGTTTTTGGGCGAGTGGAACTGGTCGCTCCTGTGTATCCATACACCCGCGACATTAGTGATTCCATTCACGTCATTCCAGTCGCGGGCTTCTGCGAAGTCGCGTAGGCGTTGTTTGAGGTCATTTAAATCTGTGCTGCTCATTTGTTACATTGCCGATTTGGCTTATCCGTTGTTTTATAATTTTTTGTTCTTTCCCTTAGCTTTTATTATTTGCTGCGTCCCGCAGGATTAGTGGTTTGATACTATCACGGATTTTGGGGTTTGCTAGATTAACTGGCTGATTTTTAATGACAAATTTAGGGTGGCTGGGGCTTTATTGGGGATTTTGGGAATTTTTCCTAAAGACTTAAAGTCACTGGGTACCAGCTAGAAGCATACTGGTACGACGGGATTAAAAGATTGAGGTCACTGGATCCCCTATAGAAGCGTTAGGGGATGACGGGAAAAAGATGGAAGATTTGAGTCACTGGGTATCTGCTAGTTGCATGCTGGTATGACGGGATTAAAAAAGCTGAGGTCACTGGATACCGGCTAGAAGCATGCCGGTATGACGAGGTTGGAGAAAGTTATTAGGACACCCGTAAAAGCAAGAGACTTAAAATTATCCTGAGTCTTTGTTTTTATGGGGCACTTAAGACGGGTGTCATATTAGTAGGTGATATTAGTAGTATTTTTTTGTTTGACAATACTAGTCACTTATTGGAGATTAGAAGATCGGCGGATACATCGGCAAACCTTCAGCAGTATAAGCTATTAAAAATATAATTAGACTTTTTAAAACAATAACTTATACTAATTATAAATCGGCAAAAATATCGGCAAAAATGACCTTTACTCACCCTACAAGCATGGAGCCTTTAGCTCCACAGACAACAGCCCCTCTAAAGGACAAAGCCACAGAGATAATTCGTTGCTCTGCGTCTCTTTCTGGTTCACTGCGCCCGCAAACTCTTGATTCTATTGTTGAAATGATGAGATTAACCAATAGTTATTACTCAAACCGCATAGAAGGCAATGATACGCACCCTATAGAGGTGCAAAAGGCGCTATGGGAACCTGAAAGCCGTAAATCAGATGATGACGCACTGCGTAAACAATCTGTTATACATGTGCATATTCAGAAAGCGATGCAACAACACCTGAAGGACAAACCTCCTTCATATGTTACGTCATTTGAGTTTTTATCCTGGCTGCATCGCTCATTTTATGAACAGCTACCTGATGAACTGTGCTGGGTGCATAACGAGGAGACGGATGAAAAAGAACCTGTGATTCCAGGAGAAATTCGCACACGTGTTGTGCAAGTTGGTAAACACATTCCACCAGAAGCCGATTGTTTGCCCGCTTTTTTAACTCGGTTTAATTCATTTTATGATTTAGAGAAAAAGCATGGAATAGAGGGTGTTATTCATGCGGGTGCAACGCATCACCGATTGGCATGGATACACCCATTTCTAGATGGTAATGGTCGTGTTGCCCGCCTGTTTACTGATGCCTACCTATTAACTAGTGGCGTTAAGGGTTATGGTTTATGGAATGTTAGCCGTGGCTTAGCCAGGAATGTTGAGCAATATCGCAGTTTGCTTGCATCAGCAGATAATCAAAGACAAGGAGACCTGGATGGCAGGGGTAATTTATCGCAAGCAGCGCTCACTCGCTTTAGTGAATATTTTCTAGATGTTTGTATCGATCAAATTAACTTTATGACCCGATCTCTTTCAATTGAATCATTTAGTGAGCGCTTGCAAGGCTACGTTAAGTTACGCACAGAAGGTATGTTGCCAGGTTTAAAGCACGATAGTGATTCTAAATTAAAGCAAGAAGCATTTTATTTACTTCGAGAGGCTTTGCTAAGAGGCGAGTTCCCTAGAGGTGATGCTAAACGTATTACGGGTTTAGCAGAGCGCTCTGCTCGTGAAATATTACGCAGCCTTGTTGATGAAGGGCTTTTGGTATCAACTACAGAAAAGTCACCCGTGAGACTGGGTTTTCCTGTTGGTGCAGCTCATTACTGGTTTCCAGATTTGTTTCCTGAATTACCTAAAGATGCCAGTTGGCAGCCTTCGTTTTAAAATATTCATTATTTTATTTCATCGTCCATTGAATCCCAAAAATCACTATCTAATTTTTTAATATCGATGGTTTGCTCTATTTGCATGCCCAAACCATATTCGTAAATGTATTCAGCTAATTTTGAACCATCAATCAACACAAGAGTTGTAGAGCCATTTAAGTTTTCTGTGTATTCAATCGTGCTTTTTGAATACGCAGAAGTCGAAATAAAAACACCTTCTTATCTATTGCTTATTCTCTGAAATATTGTTTATCGAAAATAAGATCATTCTTCTAAAAAGTAATCTGTATCCAGTGCTTTCATTTCAAATACTTGTTTAGTGCTAACGCCTAAGTTTTGAGACAGCATTAATTCTGTAAGTTTATCGCCATCAATTAGCACTATGCGTTTTTCTATTTGGTTAACATATTCTTGAGCGTCCTTACTAAAGATTAAGGTAGTTATAAACACACCCTTTTTCGCGCGATGCATATCCAGTGCACCTGCAAAAGCCTGTATTTCAGGTCTACCTACAGTTTTATCGCTATAGCGTTTTGCTTGTAGATAAATTAAATCTAAACCCAGTTTATCTTCTTTGACAATGCCATCTATACCACCATCGTTAGAACAACCAATCCGGACACCCCAACCAATCCGGACACCCACTGTAACAAAAAAAATGGATTCAATCTAAGTCTTTGTTTTTACTGGCTACTTAGCATGGGTGTCTTGTGAAGCTTTGTTTACTGGCTACTTAGCATGGGTGTCTTGTGAAGCTTTGTGAAGCTACAGGTCTTTAAACGATAATTTTCAATTATTCCAGACAAGATTGAAGCCGATGCACCTTCGACAAAATCAAGTGGTGGTTTACTATCTGATTTCATCTGGGCAAATCTTAATTGAACACATGAGGCTCTTTCCTGATTTTTGTTTTCGAACTACTCTGAAATTAATGGGAACGGTGACAAATGCTAATAATTCTCAGTTGTCACAGCCCCCTTTAATTCTTATTGTTTCTGCCTGTTCGTTTTACGTCTGGCCACACTCAACAGGCCCAGCAAGCCCGTACTAAATAACCACACAGCAGCAGGTACCGGCACTGAAGATACACTAGCAATAAACGCACGCGGCTGGCCGTTGATAGTGTACCCCCAGCCTGTGATGTCTCCATTTTCGTTGATTGCATTCGCCGACATTAAACTTTTCCAGCCAGCTGAAATGCAGTCCGTAATAAGACACAAATCCAGCATATTGTCACCATCGAATAAAAACGCGGCACTTCCTACCCCGCTTTTATAGCTGTTTCCAACCACCTGTCCACTGTTATTAATACCCCGGCCATACGAACTTCCACCGTACAGGGTGCCGAGATCAATCATGCCGCTGCTATCTGCTATAAAAGCATGCTGCACCATGTTACCTGCCATATAGCTAGAGCCTGCCACCTGGCCATTCTCATTAATATCCCAACCAAAGGAGTTCGTTCCACCCAAAGTACCAAGATCAATCATACCATTGCTGTCCGCTATGAACGCATGGTGACCCAAATTTCCGCTAATTTGGCTCTCCCCTGTTACCTGTCCAATATCGTTAATGCCTCGCCCCCATGATGTGTTGCCACCCAGTGTGCCGAGATCGGTCATTCCACTGCTATCGGCTATAAAGGCATGACTAACCCTGTCGCCAGTAATAGTGCTAAAACCAACCACCTGACCACTATTATTGATACCCTGACCATTCGAGGTCTGACCACCCAGTGTACCGAGATCAATCATGCCATTACTGTCCGCTATGAAGGCACGGGTTGTGCCTTCTGCAGTCACACTATACCCAGTAACCTGAGCATTGTTATTAATACCCAGACCATATGAGTACGCGCCACCCAAAGTGCCTAAATCGGTCATGACATTGTTGTTAGTTATAAAGGCATGCCGTGCCGCATTACTAACAGTACTACTAAACCCCGTCACCTGGCCATTATCATTAATGTCATTAGCATACGATTCCGTGCCACTAAGGAGTGTGCCAATATCGATAATGCTATAAGTCAAAGCATGGGCAGGGTTGGTTATAGCCAGGACGGTAATACTACCAGTACAAATTTTCAGTAAGTTTGAATTAATTTTCATATCCAGTTTCCTTATCATTTTGGTACGCATTGAATATGGTAAATTGTAGATTAAATAATCACACTATTCGCATGGTTGCTTTTATTTCATATTAAGGGGTACATCTGGGTATCTGTTAGTTGCATGCTGATACGACGGGAATGAAAAGATTGAGGTCACTGAATCCCCTATAGAAGCTTTACTATGGTCTCCTGTCCTTCGCCTTACAGGCCGTGCATAGCACGTTCAAATCTTTCCAGAAGATTTAGTTGGGGATGACGGGAAAGAGATGAGAGATTTGAGTCACTGGGTACCAGCTAGAAGCATTCTGGTATGACGGGAAAGAGATGAAAGATTAAAGACGCTGGATACCGGCTAGATGCATACCGGTATGACTAAGTTGAAGTTGATACCGGCTAAAAGTATGCCGGCATGTCGAGCTTGAAATGGATGTCAGCTTTATTTTAGGCGGCGCGCAACTACCTCGATTGGACCTCAATCTCTGATCTGGGACACCCACCATTCAGATCTCTCAGTATATCCCAGGAATCAACCGATAGCGCACGCGTCGTGCATAGTCTCGATAGCCCGGTAACTCTTCCTGTAAAGTCTGGTCTTCAAGTACGGTTCTAATCACCGCGATGATTGATGCTAGCGCCGCAGGAATCAGTGTCCATACCGAGCCCAGAGCAAGAACAATACCGAACAGTGCAAGAATATTTCCGGCATACCCAGGCGTGTTTAAAATAGTCGTTTAGCGGTCTAATGATCAGAACAATACCGTTAGCCAGCTTTACCCATCAAGTTCATATAAGGCTGTTAGCTACAATCTCAGCGCGATCTCCTTTAACTGCGCTAGATATACTTTCCCCTGGCAGTTTGGAACAATATTTGTTACTTTTAATGTTACATAGGCTCACCCATTAGATTGCGTATAGACAGCTGGCAATCGAAGGAAAGGAGACCGACCATGCGCACTTTCGCACACAAACCGAATGCTATTCAGCAGACGATGCCTGCCACGTTTACGATACCCGGTCGGGCACACATTGGGCAAAGCCACGAGGTGAACTCAAGCCTTCACATGCAGCGCATGATTGGAAATCAAGCCGTACTGCGGATGTTACAGCCTAATGCTGAAGAACTCGAAGTCGGATTGGCCAAGATGGCAACACCTCGCTTCCAGTACGATTTCAGCCAAATACCACTGCATTCCGAAGCACCTCATACCATTCAACCAACACTGAAGATCGGCACACCGAACGACATGTACGAGCAAGAGGCCGATCGGGTTGCAGAACAGGTGATGCACATGCCTGAACCAGGTGCTGTGCAAACCCAAACCTCTCCACCGAAAAATGATACAGAAAAAAAACCTATTCAGGTTGAACCTGCCGCAAGGCAGATTACGCCATTGCTAAAACAACCATCCGGTGCAACAAAATCGACAGAAAATAGCCATCGCAGCACTCCTGACGTCACCAGCGAACTTGCATCCAGCGTTCGGTCATTTCAAGGAACCGGCCAATCTCTACCGGAATCCCTACGACCTTATTTTGAGTCGCGCTTTGGGTATGACTTTAGTCATGTACGACTTCACACCAATAGCCGAGCGAAAGAAACAGCCCATAAGCTAAATGCACGTGCCTTCACCCTGGGGCGCGATATTGTGTTTGGCGCGGGTGCTTATGCTCCAGCCAGCAAAGCGGGACAACGATTGCTGGCCCATGAGCTTGCTCACGTGGTGCAGCAACGTCGAGCTCTTGGGGCCTATAATTCTTCCGTACACGGAATGACCATCCAGAGAATAGAAACGAAACATCCTCAGAGGGGAGGACTGTACCCGACCCCGACCCTGGCCCCGACCCAGGCCCAGATATTATCAGGCATTGGGTGCTTACGAAATCGTTATTCCGGGGGTAGACTTTTGGTCTCCTTGCCGATGACGTCCTGCCCACAGGTTTCCACAGGCGGCTTCACCGTCAATCTCTTCAGTTACGGACTTGATGCGAGGCAATTCTTCCTCAAGGGAGGCACCTGGTTGGATATCGTGAACTTAGACAACGCTGCACATACGATCATCTTGGCGATGCCAGCACAACCTAAGGCTACGCCAAAGCCGACCAGCCCTAAATTGCGGCCTAAACCTGGGGCTACGCCTAAGTCTACCGGGTTAAAATCTCGACCTAAACCTCTGCCTAAGCCTGGGCCAATCCCCAAGTCAATCGACGCTGAATCTCGGCCTAAACCTGGGCCTACTCCCAAGTCAACCGGCCCTAAATCTCGGCCTAAACCTCGGCCTAAACCTGGGCCCACCCCCAGGGCGACTGGTTCCACGTCTCAGTGGCTGGTGACATTTTATAATGTACGACCGTGCACCATTTTGCGCATTAATTTCGCGCCGGTCCCTCAGCTACAAACCGGTCGGATAATGGACTACCCAAGTATGAGTGCGCAACCCGTGACGGTTTGTCCTTAACCGATCCGTCGAATCAATGGAGTTAGCGTCTTTGATATTGAGAACAATGTTTACTGGCTAGTCTAATCATCTCTAACTACAAGGTTTGCCGCTTTCGCAACGGAATAGGGTATAGGAAGAATAAACACCCTTTTCGCACTATTCCAGCAGTAATCCGCCCCTAATGTACGCCCCTGAATCCCGAAAACCCACCTCGGATTTCGACTATAACCCTGAATTTCGCATCCTTGATCAATTTAGCCTTAGTTTCTCACACCAATCCCGAGCCCAGACCAACAACCACCCTGCCCCATTCCACCAGAATCAGCATCCCTGTCAAAACTTCTGTCCGTTTCAGTCAAACAGCCCAGGCTGTGGTGGCGCTCGAGGCTCTGGCATACAGGCTATGACCTTCATCGCTCCGCCACATTGTCGACAAAATCCAGTATCGATATTGAATACCCGCTTGAGGCGCTACACCCAACTCATTGAAGCGCTTCGGTTTGTCAGCAGCGGTTCGTTGAGGAAATATATAGTCAGCGCAAAACTCTGGAAGTCTGAAATGGATCGATAACAGTCTTACATCACAAAACCCTGAGTGTTCATTTTATGGAGCTATTTCAAATTATATTTTAGTTGGGCATCCATACATATGCTTGACCATATATATGGTTAAACGTATATTGCTCTTATGTTATATGGTACCGAAAGTTTTTTTCGTATGCTGCCAAAGCCCAAGGCAGTGAAGAAGAAATCATGCAGGTATTTCGCACCTGTCGTGATGACATCAAAAATAGAGTTAAAGATCTATTACAGAAGTTACAGGAACAATCGTTATGAGTGCACAATGTGAAGCCAGCATAAAAAAATCGACTAATGCAAACATGGGCTTGTTCGAGCGTTATCTGAGCCTGTGGGTTTTCCTGTGCATCATCGTCGGTATTACTTTGGGTCACCTTTTCCCAATCATATTTCAAACCATTGGTAGACTTCAGGTTGCACAAATTAATATTCCAGTCGCATTTCTGGTTTGGCTAATGATTATTCCAATGTTAGTAAAAATTGATTTAAAAGCGCTAAAAGATGTGCACCGATTTTGGCGTGGTATTTCAGTCACCTTATTTGTTAACTGGGGTGTAAAACCCTTTTCCATGGCATTACTAAGTTGGTTGTTTATCGGTTATTTGTTTCGTGACTGGCTACCGGAGAATCAAATCGACAGTTATATTGCCGGACTCATTTTACTTGCAGCTGCACCTTGTACCGCTATGGTATTCGTGTGGAGTAATCTTTCAAAAGGTGAACCACATTTTACACTTTCGCAAGTGGCCCTGAATGACATTATTATGGTTTTTGCTTTTGCCCCAATCGTTGCTTTATTGCTAGGCATGTCATCAATTTATGTGCCATGGGATACTTTATTACTTTCCGTTTTGTTGTATATTGTTGTGCCGCTTATTATCGCTAATTTATGGCGACGTTGGTTATTGTCGGCAGATAATGGCCAGCAAAAACTACAACGAACACTTGAAGTCATACACCCCTGGTCATTGTTGGCACTATTAGCGACACTGGTTTTACTGTTTGGTTTTCAGGGCGAACAGATCTTTAAACAGCCGTTAATTATCTTACTGTTGGCCGTTCCTATTTTGATACAAGTGTTTTTCAATTCTGGGCTAGCCTATCTACTCAATCGAGCAGTGAAATCACCTCATTGTGTTGCCGGCCCTTCCGCCTTAATCGGTGCCAGTAATTTTTTTGAATTGGCTGTTGCGACGGCTATTGCATTATTTGGTTTTGAGTCTGGTGCAGCGTTAGCTACAGTCGTGGGCGTTTTAATCGAAGTACCGGTAATGTTATTGACAGTACGAATTGTGAATTCTACAGTTGGCTGGTATGAAAACCATGATGGTATTGCAAGTTATCAAGAATGTTGCCCTGTAAATAAGAAATTAGAGCCAGAGTAAAACGCCAGGCATAGTATATTTGATTCTTCTAAATGACTACTTTGAGTCAGCCGTCTTAAGCCATTACAATCCTGGTCTCGATTAATTTGCCTGATACAATTTAGCCACTCTGTTTATAAGGTGTTTTTATCAAGGCCCAGCGTACTCTTTTTGATTGTATCCTCCCTCTTTGATAAAGAGGGGTAGTATTCTATGTCGTTAGACTCATTGCGTGTAGAGGTATTAATTTAATGCTACGGGGAGATTTAAAACTCAACAGATTACTACCCTGTATTTAAATCCCCCTCGGCCCCCTCGCTAGCAAGCTCTCCCCCTTTATTAAAGGGGGAGGTTCACTCTGTTCGTAATTTACTACAACTAAAAGATAAATGATTTAAGTCACTGGGTACCCGCTAGATGCATGCTGGTACGACGAGATTAAAAGATTGAGTTTACTGGTTTTCCATAATAGTTACTCTCGAACAATAATGGACGCACTAAGGTAACACAAACTTCTGCTTTATCAGTAAGCGAACCTTTCAAGCAACAAGCTTTGGCATCCGTCATCAATTATTAACTGTCATACCTCTTTTCAATCGAGTCTAACCTCAATCATTTTTCGCCCCTTTTAATTATTATTATGCGCCCTGTTTTTATCCGTCAATGTTTTAAGAAACATCGTAATATCCTTCACCTGCTGATCAGTGAGGTCTTCGTCTAATTGCAGCTTGCCCATTTTGCGTACCGCCTCATCGAGAGTTTTGATTTTTCCATCATGAAAATAAGGTGCTGTTAAGGCCACATTCCGCAAAGCTGCCACCTTAAAAACCATGCGATCATCTTCATCTTTAGTTAGTGTGTATATACCCTGGTCCAACTGGTTTTCATAGGGATTTTTCTTGCCAAGAGTTTCATATGTCTCACCACCCAGCAGTTTTCCGTCATGACATGATTTGCAATCAACCTTGATAAAGGTTTTAAGTCCGCGTAACTCAGTTTCGCTTAATGCATCCG
>Ga0316207_10000684_pt1 | contig 49866 bp, 44 predicted proteins | sample 6weekpyrite_MG_FD_204943 | JGI IMG/M metagenome (GOLD analysis project Ga0316207, IMG submission 204943) | Microbial mat bacterial communities from mineral coupon in-situ incubated in ocean water Damariscotta River, Maine, United States -... | ecosystem: Environmental > Aquatic > Marine >...
GGAATGGCTATTGCTGGTTACGTTATTGGTGCAACCAAAGGTTATAACTATATTCGTGGTGAATTCTGGGAACCGTATACGCGTTTCGAAGGCGCGCTAAAAGAAGCCTACGCAGCAGGGTTACTCGGTTCGGATATTGGTGGTTCGGGTATCGACTTTGATCTGTATTCGCATTTAGGTGCAGGCGCTTATATATGCGGTGAAGAGACCGCACTGCTTGAATCAATTGAAGGCAAAAAAGGCCAGCCTCGTTTTAAACCACCATTCCCTGCAGGTTTTGGTTTGTATGGTCGACCAACAACAATTAACAACACAGAAAGCCTGGCATCCGTTCCCGTTATTTTAGAAAAAGGCGGTCAATGGTTCCTTGAAAAAGGCAGACCTAACAACGGTGGTACAAAGTTATTCTGTGTATCGGGACACGTGAACAACCCCGGCAACTTTGAAGTACCTTTAGGTACGCCATTTTCAAAATTATTAGAAATGGCTGGCGGTATTCGTGATGGTCATAAATTCAAAGCGGTTATACCGGGTGGCTCATCAGTACCAGTTTTACCTGCAGAAATCGCGATGGACATGGATATGGATTACGATTCGATTGCAAAAGCAGGCTCTATGCTAGGTGCAGGCTCGGTTATTGTTATGGATGATTCAACTTGTATGGTGGGTGCACTAGCTCGCTTATCGCATTTTTACCATGAAGAATCCTGTGGTCAGTGCACACCATGCCGTGAAGGTACAGGTTGGTTATCGCGCGTAATGCATCGTATTGAGCACGGTCATGGCAAGCAGGAAGACCTGGATTTACTTGACGATGTGGCAACACGTATAGCAGGTCGAACTATTTGTGCATTGGGTGATGCAGCAGCAATGCCAGTGCAAAGTTTCTTAAAACACTACCGCGATGAATTTCAATATCATATTGATCACGGTAAGTGTAAGTACGGCAGTAAAGCGTAAGGTTAGAAGACGATATGGCTAATATTGAAATAAATGGTATTCCACTTCAAGTTGCTGATGGCTCTATGGTTATCGAAGCAGCCGATGAAGCCGGCATTACTATTCCACGTTTTTGCTACCACAAAAAACTGTCAGTCGCGGCAAATTGTCGTATGTGCTTGGTGGAAGTTGAAAAAGCACCTAAACCTTTACCCGCTTGTGCAACACCAGTAACTGATGGAATGAAAATTTTTACCCAGTCACCAAGAGCACTTGAAGCTCAGCAAAGTGTGATGGAGTTTTTACTTATTAATCATCCACTCGATTGCCCTATTTGCGATCAGGGTGGTGAATGTGAATTGCAAGATATTGCAATGGGTTTTGGTAATTCAAGTTCTCGATATACAGAACGTAAACGTGTGGTTGCCGATAAAGATATTGGTCCTCTCATTGCCACTGAAATGACGCGTTGTATTCACTGCACACGTTGTGTTCGATTTGGACAAGAGATTGCAGGCATCATGGAATTAGGTGCAACGGGTCGCGGTGAAGATACGCGCATCTCAACTTATGTTGCACGAACAGTTGATTCTGAAATGTCAGGCAATGTTGTTGACCTATGTCCGGTTGGGGCTTTGACGTCTAAACCATATCGTTATCATGGTCGCCCTTGGGAAAACACAAAAGCAGAAAGTGTTGCAGCACATGATTGTATGGGATCGAACGTCATTGTTGAAACACGTCGTAACCAGGTGATGCGAGTATTACCTAAAGACAACGAAGCTATTAACGAGATGTGGTTATCAGATCGCGATCGTTATAGTTATTTAGGTTTGCAAAGCGATGATCGTTTACAGCAACCAATGATTAAACAGGGTAACGACTGGAAAGTTGTTGATTGGCAAACTGCATTGAATTATGCCGTTGAAGGTTTAAAAACAGTAATAGAAAAAGACGGTGTAGATAAAGTTGGTGGTTTGATTTCACCAAATGCCACTTCGGAAGAAATGTATTTATTACAGAAGTTACTTCGTGGTATGGGTATCAATAATATTGACCACCGTTTAAGACAGTCTGATTTTACTGATCAAGCAAATACTTCTTTGTACCCATCAGTCAATACGGATATAGCAGAGCTAGAAAATGTGAATGCAGCTTTGCTTGTAGGTTCTTACATCAGAAAAGATCAGCCGATTGCAGCGCACCGTTTACGTAAAGCTTACCGTAAAGGCGCAACGATGATGGCAATTAATCCGCTTGATTATGATTTCACATTTGATTTAGAAACAAATGTAATAAGCGCACCGTCAAAAATGGCTGAAGATCTGGCAGCCGTTGCAAAAGCTTTAATTGATATGGGTGCTAAGTCGGATGATTTATCTGGGTTAGACAAGCTAATCAAAGGGATAACGGCATCTGAGCAACATAAAGCAATAGCTAAATCTTTAATGGAAGCAGATAACGCTGTTGTTATTTTGGGAACACAAGCCTACCTACAAAATAATTTGTCGAATTTACGTGCATTGAGTTATGCCATCGCAACATTAGCAGGTTGTACATTCAGTGAATTATCCGAAGGTGCTAATTCTGCGGGAGCCTGGTTGGCTGGCGCGGTATCTCATCGTGGTACGGCAGGTGCAAGTGCTACTGAAGGTCTGGACGCTTATCGCATGACAAGTGAAGCATTGAATGCTTACTTACTCTTTAATATAGAGCCTGAGTTTGATTGTGGTTCGTCATCCCATGCACTGCAATCAATGAATGATAGCGATTTTGTTGTAAGCTTTACGCCGTTTGCAACTGACACAATGAAAGCTTATGCAGATGTGTTGCTACCAATAGCAGCTTTTACTGAAACGGCAGGTAGTTTTGTCAATGCACAGGGCACCTGGCAGAACTTTAATGCAACTGTGACACCTGAAGCGGAAATCAGACCGGGCTGGAAGGTATTGCGTGTACTAGGTAATTTGTTTGAAGTTGACGGTTTTGATTTTGTAAGTATTGAAGAAGTTAGAACAGAATTACAAAATAAAACAAATTCAGCAAAACAAAGTGAATACAAGTGGCAGGCTCCAGCTTCTGTTGATTCAAAAGTTTCAGGTGTTGAACGAGTTGGTTTTCTGCCAATATATTCAACTGATAATTTAGTAAGACGTTCCCAAGCATTACAAGCAACAAATGATATGGCAACAGCAAGCGTTATTGTTAGTCCTTCTCTGGCAAAGCAACAAGGTTTAAAACAAGGTGATTCTGCAAAAGTAAAACAAAACGATAAAGAATTGACTTTATCCGTTATTGTTGACGAAGGGGTTGCAGATAATAGTGCACTTGTAGCTGCAGCTATTAAGGAAACAAGCTCTTTGGCAGACAGCTATGGTAGTCTGGAAATTACAGCAAGTTAAATTATAAAAGTTAATTAGAGTTAATAACATGTTTGATTGGATAAGTTCATTGTTAAATTTTTTACCGGAGCCGATGCTGGCGGTAATTATTATCTTAATTAAGATTGTTATTATTATGGTACCGCTTATGTTGTGCGTGGCATATTTCACTTATGCCGAGCGTAAAATTATTGGAGCAATGCAGGTACGTAAAGGACCAACTATCGTCGGTTTCTTTGGTTTTAAGATGTGGGGGTTGGGGCAGCCAATCGCCGATGCTGTAAAATTAATGTTCAAGGAAATTGTTATTCCGACTGGGGCAAACAAATTCCTGTTTTTAATCGCACCAATATTATCTATTGCACCAGCATTAGCTGCCTGGGCAGTTATTCCATTTGACTCAACAAAAATTCTTGCCGATGTCGATGCTGCATTACTTTATATATTAGCGGTAACGTCCATAGGTGTTTACGGTGTTATTGTTGCGGGTTGGGCGTCTAATTCAAAATACGCTTTATTAGGTGCAATGCGTTCAGCTGCGCAGATTGTTTCTTATGAAATTGCCATGGGTTTCGCATTAGTTGGTGTATTGATGGCAGCGCAAAGCATGAACTTTGGTGGCATCGTTGAAGCACAAAAGGGAATGGGCTTTTTAAGCTGGTTCTGGATACCTTTATTTCCTTTATTTATCGTTTACTTTATTTCAGGCGTAGCCGAAACGAACCGTGCACCGTTTGATGTGGCAGAAGGCGAGTCAGAAATTGTAGCTGGCTTCCATGTTGAATATTCAGGAATGACTTTTGCGGTATTCTTCCTTGCTGAATACGCAAACATGATTTTAATCGCAGCCCTTGCAGCCTTAATGTTTATGGGCGGATGGTTATCTCCATTTGACGGTATTAACTTCAGCCTGTTAGGCATGTCGTTTAATTTAGAACAATGGTTTTCATTTGTACCTGGAATGGTCTGGTTCCTGGCGAAGACAGCCTTCTTCATGTTCTTCTTCTTATGGTTTAGAGCAACTTTCCCACGTTATCGTTATGATCAGATCATGCGTTTAGGTTGGAAAGTATTTATCCCTGTTACCATCGTCTGGATATTAGTGGTTGGTATTTTTATTTTGGCTGGTTTGCCACCCTGGTGGAATTAAGAGTGGCGGAATTAAGATAATGAAAGCATTTATTAAAAGTTTATTTCTTTTTGAATTGTTAAAAGGCTTGCAGCTAACAGGCCGTTACTTTTTTGCGCGTAAGGTAACACTGCAATATCCTGAAGAAAGAGCGCCTATCTCACCACGTTTTCGTGGTTTACACGCATTGCGTCGTTATCCAAATGGAGAAGAACGTTGTATTGCATGTAAATTATGTGAAGCAGTATGCCCGGCACTAGCTATAACAATTGAATCTGAGCAACGCGATGACGGTACTCGCCGTACCACAAAATATGATATTGATTTATCGAAATGTATTTTTTGCGGATATTGCGAAGAATCCTGTCCTGTTGACTCTATTGTTGAAACACATGTTTATGAATACCACGGTGAAGTACGTGGCGATTTATACATGACAAAAGAAAAATTACTGGCAGTTGGTGATAAGTACGAATCAAATATTGCTAATGCGCGTTCCAATGACTCACAGTATCGGTAAATAAAATGGGTATTGATCAAATAATTACATATGTTTTTTGCGGGTTAGCACTATTAAGCTCGTTAATGGTTATTACCGCAAAGAATCCTGTTAAAGCAGCTATGTCTTTAGTATTAACATTTTTCCTTTCCGCGGGAATCTGGTTAACACTGGAAGCGGAGTTTTTAGCGATAAGTCTGGTGCTGGTTTATGTTGGTGCGGTAATGGTGTTGTTCCTGTTTGTTGTAATGATGTTAGATATTAATCTTACACAACTACGAGAAGGCTTTATTCGTTACTTGCCGATTGGTTTGTTGGTTGCGATTTTAATGGCAGTGTTGTTGATTATGGCAGTTGGCCCAGCGCACTTTGGTCTGGAACAATTTGCAGCACCGGCACGACATGCCGCAGATTACAGTAATGTACGTGAACTTGGCAGTGTGATGTATACCGTCTATGTTTATCCATTTGAAATTGCATCGGTAATTCTTCTTGTGGCAATTATTGCAGCGATTGCATTAACGCATCGTCGTCGCCCAGAAACAAAACGACAGGATCCGGCTGAACAAATTAGTGTTAAACGTGAAGATCGTATGCGTATTGTAGAAATGGATACTGAGACTAGAAAGTAATTCGAAAGCGTAAAAATCGAAAAGAGTAAAAAAATGGCATTATCAGATTATTTAATATTTAGCGCGATACTTTTTAGCATAAGTGTGGCTGGTATTTTTTTAAATCGTAAAAACATCATTATTATACTGATGTCGATTGAGTTGATGTTATTGGCGGTGAATACAAACTTTATTGCTTTTTCATATTATCTGGGTGATGTGGCAGGGCAGGTTTTTGTGTTCTTTATTTTAACGGTTGCAGCAGCAGAGGCAGCAATCGGTTTGGCAATATTAGTTGTTCTGTTCCGTAACAAGCGAACTATTAATGTCGAAGAACTTGATTCTCTAAATGGGTAAAGGTTGAAAGGGCTTTATTGTGTTTGAAGATATGCAAACAGTTTATATATGGGTGGTGCTTGCACCGCTGATTGGCTCCATTATTGCCGGTTTGTTTGGCAAGGTTGTGGGGCGAACCGGCGCGCATATCGCTGCAATTGCGGGTGTGGCAATTGCCTGCGTCTTATCTTTGTTTGTGTTTAAAAATATAGTAATTGATGGTGGCGAGATATTTAACGGCTCTGTTTATACCTGGATGGTAAGTGACGGTATTCGTTTCGAAGTAGGTTTTCTGGTTGATAAATTAACAGCCATGATGATGGTTGTGGTTACTTTTGTATCCTTGATGGTTCATATCTATACCATTGGCTATATGCATGATGACGATGGTTATCAGCGTTTCTTTAGTTATATCGCTTTATTTACGTTTGCAATGTTAATGCTGGTTATGTCGAATAACTTTATGCAGTTATTCTTCGGCTGGGAAGCGGTTGGCCTCGTGTCTTATTTATTGATTGGTTTCTGGTATAAAAAACCAACTGCCATTTATGCAAACCTTAAAGCCTTTTTAGTTAACAGGGTAGGTGACTTTGGTTTCTTGCTCGGTATTGCTGCCGTACTGATGTACTTTGGTAGTCTGGACTATGCAACGGTCTTTAATAACGTCGATAAAGTAAATACCTCCACTATGTCGATTATACCTGGGCACGACTGGTCGGTTATGACGGTCATATGTATTTTGTTATTTATAGGTGCAATGGGTAAATCAGCTCAAGTACCTTTACATGTTTGGCTGCCTGATTCAATGGAAGGCCCTACACCAATATCTGCGTTAATCCATGCTGCGACTATGGTAACAGCCGGTATCTTTATGGTTGCACGTATGTCGCCATTGTTTGAGCTATCAACTACCGCGCTTACCTTTGTTATGGTTATTGGTGCGATCACTGCATTGTTCATGGGCTTCTTAGGTCTGGTTCAGAATGATATTAAACGTGTCGTTGCTTATTCAACGTTATCACAACTCGGTTATATGACAGTTGCATTGGGTGCATCGGCTTATGGAGCGGCTGTATTCCATTTGATGACGCATGCATTCTTTAAGGCTCTATTATTCCTTGGTGCAGGTTCTGTAATCATTGCCATGCATCACGAGCAGGACATGCGTAAGATGGGTGGTCTACGTAAATATCTACCAATTACATGGGCGACATCCTTAATTGGTTCGCTTGCATTAATTGGCACACCATTTTTTGCAGGCTTCTATTCAAAAGATTCGATTATTGAAGCCGTAGCACACTCTACAACTCCAGGAGCTGGGTTTGCATATTTTGCTGTGTTAGCAGGTGTATTTATAACTGCACTTTATAGCTTCCGTATGTACTTTATGGTCTTCCATGGCAATGAGCGTATGGATCACCATACGAAATCTCATTTGCATGAACCACCTTGGGTGGTGACGTTACCTCTGGTGTTACTTGCTATTCCGTCCGTGGTGATTGGTTATATGTATGTTGACCAGATGGTATTTGGTAATTTCTTTGGTGATGCAATTTTTGTGTTACCACAACACGATGTTTTATCTCAAGTCGCTAAAATATTTGAAGGTGCGGAGTCAATTCCAATGGCGATGGCTGCACATTCTGTCGTTACATTACCTTTCTGGTTAGCTGCTGCAGGTGTTGCCACGGCATGGTACCTCTATATGAAACGCCCGGATTTACCTGCGCAAATTCAACAACGTCTTTCTTTGTTACATACCATCTTTGTTAACAAGTACGGTTTCGATCGTTTTAATGAAATTGTTTTTGCCGATGGTAGTCGCGGTTTAGGTAAGGTTTTGTGGCAGTTTTTCGATACGAAGTTAATTGATGGCTTAATCGTAAATGGTTCAGCTAAAACAGTTGGCTGGGTTTCGATGATTATACGTCGTATGCAAACCGGTTATCTTTACACTTATGCTTTCGCTATGATTTTAGGCCTTTGTGCTCTGTTGGCGATATTTGTACATAAGTTATTTTAAATAAAGGTTGTTTTTAAATGTTTATGGATTGGCCATTATTAAGTTTAGTTATCTGGACACCAATAGTCGGTGGCATATTGGTATTGGCAACAGGTAGCGATAAAAATGCAGTTGAAGCGAAAGTTTTAACGCTGGTTGTCGCTATTGCTACATTTTTAATTTCCTTACCTTTGTATACAGAATTTAATACCCAAGTTGCCAGTATGCAGTTTGTGGAGAATATATCCTGGATAGAGCGTTTTAAAATTAACTATCATCTTGGTGTAGATGGTATCTCAATGCCATTAATTCTCTTAACAACGTTTACTACTATGTTGGTTGTATTAGCCGGTTGGGAAGTCATTAAAGAAAGGGTTGCACAATATATGGCAGCCTTCCTGATTATGGAAGGTTTAATGGTTGGTGTCTTTGCCGCACTAGACGCTGCTGTTTTCTATGTATTTTGGGAAGCGTTGTTGATACCAATGTTTATTGTTATTGGCATCTGGGGTGGACCTCGCAGAGTTTATGCAACGATTAAATTCTTCCTGTACACCTTCTTTGGTTCTGTCTTTATGTTGATCGCTTTACTATATCTTGCGGTTAATGCGGGTAGTTTTGAAATACTAGATTTCCATAACTTTAAGCTAAGTTTAGATGCGCAAATTCTTATATTTATTGCATTCTTACTTGCTTTTGCGGTTAAGGTACCGATGTTCCCGGTACATACGTGGTTGCCTGATGCACACGTAGAAGCGCCAACAGGTGGCTCAGTCATTCTGGCTGCTATTATGTTGAAGCTTGGTGCATATGGTTTCCTGCGTTTTTCTTTACCGATTACACCTGATGCAAGTGCAACGCTAGACTGGTTAATGATTACTTTGTCACTGATTGCAGTTGTTTATATTGGCTTTGTTGCACTTGTTCAGCAGGATATGAAAAAGTTAATTGCATATTCTTCAATCTCACATATGGGCTTTGTTACACTCGGCTTCTTTATAATATTCGCGATTGCAGCAAATGACGAAAGTATGTCCGGTGCGGTGATGGGTATTGAAGGTGGTATTGTACAAATGATTTCGCATGGTTTTATTTCAGGTGCGATGTTCCTTTGCGTTGGAGTTATGTATGACCGTATGCACTCACGGCAGATTAATGATTATGGCGGTGTAGTTAACACCATGCCTGTTTTTGCCGCGTTTATGGTTTTATTTTCAATGGCAAATGCTGGTTTACCAGGAACCTCAGGTTTCGTTGGTGAATTTATGGTTATCCTGAGCGCTTTTAAAGCGAACTTCTGGTATGCCTTCTTGGCTGCGATAACTTTAATTGTTGGCGCAGCTTATACCCTGTGGATGGTTAAGCGTGTTTTGTTTGGTGATGTGGCAAATAATAATGTCGCTGAGCTAACCGATGTAAATATGCGCGAGAAGTTTATTTTAAGTATTTTAGCTGTTGCCGTATTGTTCTTTGGTTTATATCCAGCTCCGTTGCTTGAGGTAATGGAGCCAAGCGTTCAAAATTTATTGCAACACGTCATGCAATCTAAACTTTAGTAAAAAATTTGTTTAAGAGATAAAAATAATGAGCTTTGAAATACCTAATGTAATGCCAGCGCTGCCAGAAATGTTTGTATTGACCATGGCTTGCATTATCCTGGTTGTTGATTTGTTTTTAAGTAAAACAAGTCGCGGGGCGACCTATATGTTGTCTCAGGCTACATTAATCATTGCGGTGCTTATTACTATAGCGACCTTTGTTGGCAAACCGGTATTAACTTTTAGTGATACTTTTGTTCGTGATGGAATAGGGGATGTTTTAAAGATAGCTGTTTATCTCGCGACATTTGTCGTTTTTCTTTATGCAAAAGGGTACCTAAAGGACAGAGGTTTATTTAAAGGTGAGTTTTACGTACTAGGTCTATTTGCAGTCTTAGGTATGATGATTCTTATCTCTGGGCATAACTTCTTGACGATTTATTTAGGTCTGGAATTATTGTCTCTCTCTTTATACGCACTGGTTGCGATGCACCGTGATTCAGCTCAAGCTTCTGAAGCAGCAATGAAGTACTTTGTTCTGGGGGCTATTGCATCGGGAATGTTGCTATATGGTATGTCGATGATTTATGGCATAACCGGTAGTCTTGATCTTGCTGTAATCAGTCAACAAGCTGCGGGCGTACAGGATCAGCTCGTACTAGTTTTTGGTATTGTCTTTTTGCTAATTGGTGTTGCATTTAAACTGGGTGCTGTACCATTTCATATGTGGGTTCCGGATGTTTATCATGGTGCACCAACTGCTGTAACGTTATTTATTGGTTCCGCGCCAAAACTTGCAGCATTTGCAATGCTGATGCGTTTATTAATTGATGGCTTAGGCTCGGTAATAGCACAGTGGCAGGATATTTTAATTTTATTAATCCTCATGTCTCTTGCTATTGGTAATATTGTTGCGATAGCACAAGTGAATATCAAGCGTATGCTAGCTTATTCAACAATTTCTCATATTGGTTTTTTAATGTTAGGCGTAATGACAGGTACTCAGGCCGGTGTTTCTGCTTCGATGTTCTACACGATTACTTATACGCTTATGTCACTGGGTGCATTTGGTATGTTAATTCTTTTAAGTAGAAAAGGGTTTGAAGCTGAAAAACTGGATGACTTTAAAGGCTTGAACGAACGAAGCCCCTGGTATGCTTTTTTAATGTTAATCCTGATGTTCTCAATGGCAGGTGTACCACCATTCCTCGGATTCTGGGCTAAATTGTCAGTGTTGCGTGAAGTTGTCTCAGTCGACATGATCTGGCTGGCTGCAGCAAGTGTGGTCTTCTCCGTTATTGGTGCTTTTTATTACTTGCGTGTCATTAAGCTGATGTATTTTGATAAGCCAGAGTCAAAAGAGGCGATCAGCTGCTCAACAGATCTCTCCGTTATGATTAGTTTAAATGCATTATTAGTATTAATGATAGGGTTATTCCCAGAGGCATTACTTAATCTTTGCTTAAAGGTCGTAACAGCTAGCTAGTTTCTGTTAAGCTTCGCCCTATGACAACTAGTATCGTTTTAATTCTGGTTTTTGCTTTTGTTCTTGCCAACCTGCCTTGGTTGAGCGAGCGTTTCTTTATTGTTTTTAATCCCCCCTTTGGTGGCCTAAAAAAGACGTGGATGCGGTTGTTGGAGTGGCTGGTTTTTGCGGCAATGTCAGTTTTACTTGCCTGGGGTTTAGAGAAAAAAGACACGGGAGCAACACATTCACAAGAATGGGAGTTTTATGCCATTTTTATTAGTCTATTTGCTGTATTTGCCTTTCCCTCATTTATTTATCGACACTTAATCCTTCATTTAATTAGACGTAAGTCTTTGTAATTTATATAAAATATTTTGCACTGCTGCATATTGCAACTATTCCCCTGCTTAACTATTAAACAATAAAAAGACTTGCTACACTCAATTGCATAATGCAATAAAACTGAGTGCTTATGTCAATACGGGTTAAATTCTTTCTGGCTTTTTCACTTCTTACGAGTATCCCATTACTTGTTTTATTGTTTGGTGTGGTTGAGCGCATGGAAGTAGAAATTACGCAGCGCACCGAATCAGAGTTACATACCACGCTCGACAAAATGGCGGGCGAAGTCGAAATTATCCTTAAAAGTCAAAAAGCCATTGCTGATGGGCTGGCAAGAGTACCTGCGGTTCGCCGATTTGCATCGAGTCACTCTTTTGATGCTAAGCAAATGGAACCAGAGCTCTATAAGCAAAGAGCTGAGGAGTTAGAGCAGTTTTTCCTGAATTATCAGCACTCTGTGACCAGTATACAGGCGCTCCGTTTTTTAGATAACAGTGGGAATACCTTGATTAAAGTGAAAGAAGGTAAGCCGATTGCTGCAACTAAATTTGATGAGTCAACAAAGCGAATGTATATCGCAAACCAGGCAACACGCCCCTTTTTCAAAGAAGCAATAAAAGGTGATCAAAAGGTTGTGATGTCTAACTTTGAATTAGGCCAGGTTGATCCTGATGCAGATTTTTGCCCGGCTATGGTTCGTTATTCAGTCCCAATTAAAGATGAGCTAGAGCATGTCGAGGGCGTGTTAATAGTAAACATGTGGGGACAGCGGGTTGACTCAACTATGGAAGCAGCTTTAGGTGGTTATCCAGGTAGCGCCTATATTGTCGAAGTGAGTGATCATGCTGAACGTGATGGCATTTTTCTGTATCACAAAGATTCCGACAAACGTTTTGCTAACCAGGTTGGTAGTGATCACCGATTTTCAAAAGCTTTGTCGGACGAAGAATGGCAGTCTGTTCGAAAATCTGTGGGGTATGGTTCTTTGTTCAAGGATGATGGCCGAATGTATTTCTATCGCAATGTAAAACCTTACCCAAATAAAGAGACTCGCTGGTTGATTGTTATTGAAGTTGCAACAGATTTTGTTCTTGCACCAATTAAAAATATGCGTCATTCAATCTGGATGTTATTGGTATTGCTATTGGTTGTAAGTTTAGCCGTAGCTGTGTGGGCAGCATTTCAGTTAGCGAAACCAGTACAGGCATTGGCGAGTATTATTACCAGGTATGCTGATGGTGAACACCTGATTCGATATGATGCCAATGCAAAGGACGAAATCGGTTATGCAGGCCGGGCGTTTAACTACCTGGTGTCTTGTCTCGAAAAAGCTGAAGATGAACGTGATAAGGCTGAGCGAGCTGTTTGTCAGTCAGAACGTCTGGCATCAATTGGACAATTGGCGGCAGGCATTGGTCATGAAATTAATAATCCATTAATGAATATAACTTCACTTGCAGGTTTAATTAAGGATGAAATAAAAGATAAAGATTCCCAGGCAGCAAATGATATGCAGTTGTTACAAACAGAGGTTAAACGTTGCGCCAATATCGTGCAGGGGATTTTAAACTTCGCGAAAGAAAACGAACCTCAATTTAAAGAGTTTGATATGAGTGATTTACTAAGTGAAACGTTATCACTCTTACACCATCGGATTGAATCAGCTCAAATACACCTTGTTACACAAATTCATTCACCGTTAAAAATGACTGGGGATTCGAGTATGTTGCAACAGGTGCTGGTGAATATTATTTTAAATGCGATACAGGCTTCTCCTGAGAACAGTAATATTTTTGTTTCAGCAACAGTAAATAATGGCTTCATTGTTGTTGAGGTTTTAGATAATGGTAAAGGGATTGATAATAATAATGTATCAAAAGTTTTTGATCCTTTCTTTACAACGAAGCAGGAGGGCGAAGGAACAGGTCTGGGTCTTTCAGTAAGCTATGGTATTGTTAAACGTCATGGAGGAACTATCAATATTGATAAAGTATCTCCAACGGGGGTAAAGGTAAGTATCGTATTGCCAACGAAAGCGTCTGACAGAAATGACTTAAAATCGATTAATCTAACTGGCAAAAATATAAATAATTCTAAAGCAACTAGTAGAGAAAATAATTCCGAGGCAATGTATGTCAAATAAAGCATTACGCATAATGTTTGTAGATGATGATGTCATAACCGGAAAGGTTATGAAGCGTAACTGTGATAACTCTAACTATGAATGTCAGGTATTTACAGATGCTGAAACATGTCTGAATAAATTTACTCAGATTGGTGCAGACATTGTAATAACTGATCTGCGTATGCCAGGGATGAATGGTTTTGAGTTGTTGAGTGAATTGCGTCAGGTTGATGTTGATTTACCTGTACTGGTGATGACAGGGTATTCATCAGTTGACAATGCCGTTGAGGCAATGAAGCGTGGAGCAAGCGATTTTATTAAAAAGCCATTCGACTTTAATGAGTTACAGTTAATGATTGAACGTACCATTAAAGCGGCTCAAATAAACAATGAGAATAAACAATTAAAGAGGCGGCTTGGCACAAAAAGAAATCGATTTGGTTTGATTGGTGATACCCAGCCAATGAAATCGCTATTTAATACCATAGACAAGCTTGCAGAGGTTGATTGTAGCGCGGTTATTTTAGGGGAGCCTGGCTCCGGTAAAGAACTTGTTGCTAGAGCACTGCACACGCATAGCCCACGTAAAGATAAATCTTTTGTAAGCGTGGATTGCGGAAGAGTTAATGAAACTGTTTTTCAACGAGAAATGTTTGGACACATTCAGGAAGGAGTAAATGATGCCACGCTAAATATGAAAGGTCTGGTTGAACAGGCAAATGGTGGCACATTATTTTTAGACGAAGTTGCAAATGTTTCTGATAATTTACAGGTTAAATTATTAAGATTACTGGATGAAAAATATATTCAGCGTGTTGGTAGTAGCAAGAAAATTCCGGTTGATGTTCGAATAATTGCAGCCAGTAACCATGATATTGAAGATCTTCTGGAAGAGGGGCGGTTGCGTTCAGATTTTTATAATCGCCTTAGCGTGGTTTCAGTTACGGTTCCTTCGTTAGAGGAGCGGCGTGAAGATATACCGGCGCTTGTTGAATCGTTTGTAGCAGAATTTTCGGAGCAATATAACCGTAAAGTGCAAGGCTTTGACAGTGTTTCACTTCATCGCTTATGTCAGGCTTCGTGGAAAGGCAATGTGCGTGAATTGAGAAATGCTGTTGAGCGAAGTATTATTCTTGCTGATGGTCCAATTCTTAACTGGCATTCAGAGACTGATTCTATGGAAGACGGGAGTAACATTTTGCAGTTTTCCAGTGACGAATTTGTATCGCTTGTAGAGCTTGAACAGGAGTATATCAGTCATGTTTTGAACTGTTTTCAGGGTAAGAAGACTAAAGTTGCAAAAGTGTTAGGCATCGATAAAACAACACTGTGGCGTAAGCTAAGACGATATGAAGATAATGAGGAGCATGCGTAATTAATTAAATGCTAATAATCTAAAGTGTGCATTTTGCATCATTTTAATTGTTGGTATTAAAAAGGTTTCAAAGCACTTATTACTACGGTATAAGTATTTGGAAACGAATGGACTAAGTTGTTTACATCAAGGATAGATATTTGTTGTAATGAACGTGTTAGAAATAACACAAGTATTTTAAATATAGGTTGTAAAACCTGGAGGAGAAATAAATGAAATTATCAATGACTAAAGCGCTGGTTTTTGCTGCTGCATTAATCGGTCTATCTGTATCTGCTGCTCAAGCTGGTTCAGCTAAAAATGGCTATGACAAACAAAAAGTTGTTTATCATATCAACAACATTCACTCTGCAACTGGTGCTTTACGTAATGTAAAAAATCACTTAAATGCTGTTGGTGATAAAAACATCGATTTAATCGTTGTTACTCACAGTAGTGGTGCTTTCGCATTAGTTGAAGGTTCAATGGGCAAGAAAAACAAAAAAGGTAAAGTTTATAACTTTAATGATACTATTGCTGGCTTAGCTAACCGTGGTGTTAAATTCCAGATTTGTGCAAACACTATTCGTGGTAAGAAAATCAATAAAAACAAAATCAACGAAAACGCAGAAATCATTCCTTCTGGCGTTGCACAAGTTGCTCACCTTCAGCAAAAAGGTTACCTATACGTTAAACCTTAAAAGAGTTTAATCTTTAGGAAATAAAACGGATGCATTGCATCCGTTTTTTTATGTCTGTGAATAATATTAAACAATCTCTAAGTTTAGGTTTATGTATATTACGGGTATAAAAAAACACGCCTTTGGCGTGTTTTCTTATTAATAAAAGAGGTATTAGTTTGTTTAGCCGATCTTGGCTTCTTTAGTACCTTTACCACCCTTGTTATCAACCCATGATACTTTAAGCTTGTCGCCAGATTTAGCACCTTTAAATCGGAATGAAACAAAAGGGTTTTTGGAAACACCTGGTCCCCAGAAACAATCTAATACAGATTTACCATTGTGCTCACATTTCACTTCAGTGATGTAGTGAGGTGGAATAGTTTTGCCGCTTGCTTTGTCTTTGCGTAGGCCTGTTTCCATTGGGTGGAAGATAATTGCTTTTACCGTTGCTTTACCGCCATCTACCCAGGCGCGTATTTTCATTTTCTTTTTAGCCATAATTTGTTCCTCTAAAATATGTTGTTAGCTGTATTTTGTATTTACAGCTGAATTAACCGCCACAACCACCGAGGGTTACTTTTACGGCTTTTTTAGCTTTGTACACTTTTCCGCCTGCTTTAACATAGGCAACAACATCAGACGTTTTTGCCATTTTAAGACGTGTCGTTACAAACCCATCTGTATTAGCTGCAATTGCATAGCTTGCAGAGAGAGGAAAAGCATTCACTGGAACAAACAGTGTAATGGATTCAGTATTTGGAATTTTTGACTTTACTGTAACCGAAACAACGGCACCGTTTTCAGCAATATCGGGTGCTTCCACGACAATATCTTTGCTGTCGGTCGCTTTGGTAGAGCCAATGACTTCTTTCATGGCGACATCAAGTTTTTTTGTTTCAAAGGCTTTTGCTGGCCATGCTGCTAATACCGTACTTGGGGACAAGAGGCCAGCACTGGCGGCAACGGCGACAGTCCCAGCAGCCATCGAGGCTGTTAAAAAGGTTCGACGCTGTGTATTCATAAACTATTACTCCTTTAGCGGATAGTCTCGGTTAATTATTATAAAAGTCTACTTTACCATATCGGTTTGAAAACGCAGTTCTTTAGTACCGTTTGAGCAATTTGCCATCAAAATTTCTGCAAAATGCACTCTTTGCGTATTTACGCTGTTTTAGTCAATTAATATAGGGCTTTGTTCGATTTAATTAATTTTTGGCTTGAAATAGTTGCAAAATGACTTGTCAATTTTTCGACACACCGATACAATGCGCTCCTTCTGATGCGGGGTGGAGCAGCCTGGTAGCTCGTCGGGCTCATAACCCGAAGGTCGTTGGTTCAAATCCAGCCCCCGCTACCAATTTTTAAGAAACCGAATTTTATCGTTCGGTTTTTTTTTGCCTGTAAACGTGGATGCTGTAGGGTAGCTCGTCGGGCTCAGCGTTATAAAGCCGGCGAAGGTCGTTGGTTCAAATCCAGCCACCGCTGCCAAATTTCAAATATAAGGCCAAATTTGTATTTCAAATTTGGCTTTTTTTGCGCGTCAAACAATATCTGCTTTTCTGTTATTATGTGTCATATCTATAATGTTGGTTGGTTTATATGGCTAGTTCTTGTTTGTTTTCAATTATTGAATCTCCGCTTCATCCAGATTTTTCATCCTTGTATCAATCTAAAGGGATTTCAGAGCAAAAGTTTACTTCTATGAGAAAGGCACTAGCTGCATTAAAGAAGCAGAGCCCAAACTATATTGTCGCGGAATTTTTTTATGGGTATGGTAACAATTATGCGGGTGTGAATATCAGTAATTTGGATGTTTTGTTGTATAGCCTGCAAAAATATGCGCCAGAGGCAAAGGTTGTCGTATTGGTTGATAAAAAGGAGAGGAAGTACGTTGATAAACTTAATGGTATTTTGCCTTTGCATGGGGTTCTGCAATTTCCTGTCTACTCTGCTGATATGGAAAGTTTGTTAAATTTGGAGACGTCATCTCGAAGGTGATTAAGGCTTTCCAGTGAGAGTTAAGTATCTAATTCTAATCAAATTTGTGTGGAAAAGCAGTGGTATATAATTTGATAGATTGGTTAATTGTGGTACACTTTTTTAAGTGGATTTTGTTGGATTTTAAAAGGGATAACAAGAATAATAATGAGCTTTAGCATCCATCCCAAAGATAAGTCATGGTATTTGGTATATACCAAGCCAAGAAAAGAAGTCGTTGCCCAGGAAAATCTTGAACGTCAGGGTTATATGACGTATTTGCCTCAAATTGAAAGGAAGCGTAAGTCCAGAGGTAAAAGAGTCACTACTATCGAAGCCTTTTTCCCTCGTTATTTGTTCATTTCTTTAAATAGAACCACAGACAATTGGTCTTCTATTAGATCAACTTTAGGGGTGGCAAATATTGTACGTTTTAGTCAATATCCGACAGTCGTGCCAGATTCATTGATTGCGATGTTAATGCAACAGGAAAATCCTGATACAGGTATGCATGAGGAGAATGACGAATTTTCACTTGGGGATACCGTGCGTATTACTGATGGGGCTTTATCAGGGTATGAAGGTGTTTTTAAGGCGACTTCAGGTGATGAGCGGGTTGTAATTTTGCTCGATGTGATGGGGAATCAGTCTGATGTTAAGGTTGATATTGATGTCATTGAAAGAATTACTTAAGCATATATACAACTGCGAGTGAAATTGTTTTAGTGCCGACTGAGTCTACTTTTATTATTCTTACGTTTTTATGTGCTCTGTCTTACATATTGAGTTATTTCTTAGTTAAAAATAGTAAGCAGCTTGGGATTATGGACATTCCCAATCATCGTTCCTTACATGATACTCCTAAGCCTCGGACAGGTGGGCTTGCTATACTTGTTGCTATTTTAACCGGTACATTTGTACTACAGAATGAAGTAGATAACAGCTTGATGTCAGTTCTTTCTTATGGACTCGTCATTGTTTTGGCTGCATTTATCGATGATTTACGTTCAATATCTGCATTTATTCGACTACTTATTCAAATGGTCTGTGCCTTTTTGATGGTAAAGAGTGGCCTGGCATTTGAAACACTATCATTGCCTGGTGTTAATCTGGAATTAAACAGTTTTTTTAGTATTTTCATTTCTATTTTTTTTATTGTCTGGTTTATCAATCTGTATAATTTTATGGATGGAATGGATGGTTTTGCTACCGGTATGGCTATTATTGGTTTTAGCACATTTACATTATTTGCTTTGCAGCAAGGTAATCTTGAATTTGCGACGGTAAATTTGATCATAATTGTATCACTAATCGGATTTCTTGCTTTTAACTGGCCGCCAGCTAAAATCTTTTTAGGAGATGTGGGTTCAACGTTACTTGGTATACTTGTTGCTTCATTAATTTTGTGGGCTCATAAGAAGAGCATTTTCCCGGTTTGGTTAGGGATCTTGGTGTTTTTGCCATTTTTTCTGGATGCTACGGTCACACTTTGTAAACGTATTATTCGTGGTGATAAAGTCTGGCAGGCACATCGAGCGCATTATTACCAGAGACTAGCTATGTCGGGTTTAGGAAAGAAAAAAACTTTATACTTGGAGTATGGTTGGATGTTGGGCTGCTCAATGATAAGTATTTTGCTTTTTTACATACAGGATGTTCGAATACAAATGGTTATTTTTATTAGTTTCCTGATTTTTTGTTTTACTGTCTTATTTTTTACTGACAAATATATTAATAAAATTTAAGTTAAGGATAATTTTTATATGGGGCATAAATATAAAAAGTATGTTGATTTAGTTCACAATGCTTTTGATGTGCATACAGCTTCACGCCGAGTGAAGCGTTTTATTTTAATTGCAGTTGATCTTTTTATTCTGCCGTTTTCTTTCTGGGCTGCCTTTGTACTAAGGACGGGAGAGACTCACCAGATCTTTAATAATTTTTCCTGGATATTAATTGCAGCCCCAGTTATTAGTATTCCTATTTTTTATACATTTGGGTTGTATCGATCAATGCTTCGTTATATGGGGATACAAGTGGCATGGTCGATTGTTAAAGGAATGGCTGTGTCTACTTTAGTATTGTCTGCACTGGTCTATTTTACTCAAACCGTAGGTTTTCCTCGCTCTGTTTTTATAATGTATTTTAGTTTTGGAATACTGTTGATGGGGGCAAGCAGGGTTTTAATGAGAGCCTATTTGATGACAATTATTCGTCTGCACCAGACAAAACAGTCGGTCATAATTTATGGAGCTGGCTCTGCGGGCGTTCAATTAGCAACAGCTCTTGTAAATGCAAATGATTCACAGGTTGTTGCGTTTGTAGATGACGATAAGTCAATTCAAGGGAATTTAATTCATGGTGTAAAAGTATTTAGCCAAAATAGGCTTCAATATTTAATTGATAAATATCATGTAAAACAAATATTACTCGCAATGCCGTCTCTGCGGAAATCACAGCGTCGAGAATTATTAAATAATCTGGAGCAATTTGCTGTAAGAGTGCGTACAGTCCCTGGTATGGAAGATCTGGTATCTGGAAAGTCCAGTGTTGAAGAAATACAGGATGTTGATGTGTTAGATCTGCTAGGTCGTGATGCAGTTCCACCTGATACTGAATTACTAAAAGCATGTATTGAAAACAAAGTAGTGATGGTAACAGGAGCAGGAGGATCAATTGGTTCCGAGTTGTGCCGACAGATTATAAATTTAAATCCTAAAACACTTGTTTTGTTAGAGCAATCTGAGTATGCACTATACCAGATAGAAAAAGATTTAAGATGCCAGTTGCGTACTGAGGATTTGTCATTTGAATTGATCCCGGTTTTGGGATCTGTGCAAAATAAGTTCAGACTCTCTCAATCTATCAAAGCATGTAAAGTTCAAACAATATACCACGCTGCAGCTTATAAGCATGTGCCCCTGGTGGAGTATAATATTATAGAAGGTATCAGGAATAATATATTTGGAACTAGCTTTGCCGCAGAAGCCGCAATTGAAAATGAAGTTGAGACATTTGTTCTTATATCAACTGATAAGGCGGTACGCCCAACAAATTTAATGGGTGCTTCTAAACGTTTTGCAGAGTTAATACTTCAGGCTTATTCAAATGCAAAAAATGTTAAGACAAGGTTTTGCATGGTACGTTTTGGTAATGTTTTGGGATCTTCTGGTTCAGTTGTACCATTATTTCGTGAGCAGATTTTGTCAGGTGGTCCAGTAACAGTAACCCACCCGGAGATTATTCGTTATTTTATGACAATACCTGAAGCCGCCCAGCTTGTGATTCAGGCCAGTTCTCTTGGTAAAGGAGGCGACGTGTTTGTCCTTGATATGGGCAAACCAGTAAAAATTCTTGATCTTGCAATTCGCATGATTCGATTAATGGGATTAGAAATTAGTGACGATGAAGCCATCGATAATGATATTGAAATTGAATTTACTGGTTTACGTCCCGGAGAAAAGTTGTATGAAGAGTTGCTTATTGGAGATAATGTTGTAAAAACCTCTCATCAACGTATTCAGCGTGCTGAAGAAGACTGCGTTCCGGCTGAAAAAGTACAGGTTTATTTGTCAAAACTGGATAAAGCATGTAGTCAGTATGATTGTGAACTTATAATAGAACTTATGAAGGAAGTTGTGAGGGAATATACCCCTAGTAAAGGTATAAAAGATACTTTATGGTTTGATTCAGATGCTGACGTTCAAAAATCTGAACGAGACTTACGTGATGATAAAGTCATAGTTCTAAAGCCTTAATTTTATCTGGTTCATTTTATATTATTAATTATAAGAAAGAGATATGAACTCTATTAGTGTTCTAATTAAAGAAATTAGGGTTTATCAATGGGTGAAGAATATTTTGATTTTCTCTCCATTGCTTTTATCGCATACATTTACAGATACTGAACGTTTAATTGATTCATTTATTGCATTCATAGCTTTTTGTTTATGTGCATCAAGTGTTTATATTATCAACGATCTGTGTGACATAGAAGCTGATCGTAAACACCCAATAAAAAAGAACAGACCTATTGCTGCAGGGTTAATGTCAATAGATTTTGCAAAAGTGATTGCATTACTGTTGATTGTAGTATCAGCTGTTATTGCGTACCTACAAAGTAGAGAATTCTTTTTTGTTCTTTTAGGCTATTTTTCCTTAACGCTTGCATACTCTTTTAGTTTAAAAACATTTGCCATTGTCGATGTTTTGATATTAGGCGGACTTTATACTTTACGAATAGTAGCTGGTGTTATCGTAATCAATGTTGAGATTTCATACTGGTTAGTCGTATTTTCTTTATTTATATTTATAAGTCTGGCTATTCTTAAAAGGTATACTGAACTTATGAATATGAAGTCACGCAATGAGACTGATGCTTCACATCGAGGTTATGAAATTGCCGATGCCGATTTATTGTCAAAAATGGGTATCGTTTCAAGTTATATTGCAATTTTAGTTGTTGCACTTTACATTCATGATCCGCTTGTAATAACAAAGTATACTCAACCACTCTGGTTATGGGCGGTGATTCCTGCGATGTTTTACTGGTTAAGTCGAGTTTGGTTATTGGCAAGCAGGGGGGAAATGCAGGAAGATCCAGTGTTATTTGCACTTCGGGATAAAACCAGTTATTTCCTTATTGTTATCTGTTTGTTTAGTATTTTACTTGCGATGTAAATTTGGCTATGCAGTTTGTTCAAAACAAAAAATATCAGTCATGGGCTCATGTTTATGATCCTGATATTAAAAATGAACTGCTATGTACATGGTCAAATTCAAATTTACAATTACATGATGATGCCTATCTTGCTTATGGGCAAGGACGTAGTTATGGTGATAGCTGCTTAAATAATGATGGCACAATAATTAATACATCTAAACTTAACCATATACTTTTTTTTGATAAAGATAATGGAGTTTTGAGATGTGAAGCTGGCGTCACATTGGATGATATATTGTCGGTTATTGTACCACATGGATGGTTTTTACCAGTTACTCCAGGTACGCGTTTTGTCACCATCGCAGGTGCTGTATCAAATGATGTTCACGGTAAGAATCACCATCGTGTTGGTAGCTTCGGTAATCATGTCCTGGCATTTGAAATTTTACGTTCGAGTGGTGAACCACAAATCTGTACTCCATCAGAAAATAAAGAGTTATTCAGCGCAACCATTGGCGGACTCGGTTTAACTGGCTTGATTCGGTGGGTAGAAATTAAGTTAAAAAAAATTGTTAACTCATCGATTGTTTCAACAGAAAGAACTTTTACATCTGTTAATGAGTTTTTTGAGCTGGATGACAATTATTTAGAACAAAATGAATATACTGTTGCCTGGGTGGATACAACGTCGACGGGAACTAAATTAGGCCGGGGAGTGTATTTTTCAGGTGATCATGCAAAAGAGCACCGGGTTGCATACTCTGAGTCAAAATTAAAAAAGCGAAGACTGAATATACCCTTTAATATGCCGGGATATACTTTAAATTCATATGTAGTCAGGGCTTTTAACCAGGTTTACTATAATCTGCATAAAAATAATTCTGAGCAGAAGCTTGTACATTATGAACCTTTTTTTTACCCATTAGATAATGTTTTAAACTGGAACCGATTATATGGTAAGCGAGGCTTCTTTCAGCATCAGTGTGTAGTTCCTGTTAATGATGGAAAGGAAGTTATAAAAGAAATTTTGCGTCTGGTATCAAATAAAAATATGGCTTCTTTTTTATCTGTGTTGAAAAGATTTGGTAATATTCCATCTGTTGGCATGTTGTCTTTCCCGCGTGAAGGTTATACGCTTGCACTTGATTTTCCCAATAAGGGAAAACGGACTTTAGATTTTCTGAATGATCTTGATAAGCTTGTAAAGTCGGTAAATGGGGCAGTGTATCCGGCAAAAGATGCGAGAATGTCTTCAGAAATGTTTGTAAAGTCATTTCCAGGTTTAAATCAGTTTAAAAAATATATTGACCCGTCATTTTCTTCAAGTTTCTGGAGAAGGGTAAATCCAGAATAAGTATATATCATGAAACATATTGTAATTGCAGGTGCAACGTCCGCTATTTCTCAAGCGGTATCAAAGCAACTTATATCAGATGATGTTTGTTTTCATTTGGTTGGTCGTGATATGGATAAACTTGAAATTGTTTCAAACGATCTTATATCACGTGGTTGTGGTAAAGCACTTTGTTATTCGTTAGATTTTAATGATTTTACTGAACATCAATCGTTAATTGAGAAGATAAAGATCGAGGCTGATAAGATAGACATACTATTTGTGTGTTATGGCATTATGCATTCGCAAGATGAATGTGAAGAAAATGTGAATAAAGCACTTGAGCAGGTTACCTCTAATTATACAAGTGCTGTTTCCTTGTTGGTTTTATTTACCCAGGTTATGTACAGTCAAGGCGAAGGAACAATTGCAGTAGTATCATCTGTTGCTGGTGATAGAGGGCGAAAAAGTAACTTTATTTATGGTTCGGCTAAGGGCGGACTGTCAACCTTTTTAGAGGGCTTACGTTATAAATTATATGATGCTGGTATTAATGTTTTAACTGTTAAGCCGGGTTTTGTGGATTCACCTATGACAACCGATATGAAAAAGGGTTTGTTATGGGCATCACCTGAGCTAGTAGCAAAATATATTGTGAAAGCTATTAAACTGAGAAAGAGTGTTATTTACACTCCTCATTTCTGGTTCTTTATTATGACAATAATAAAAATAATCCCAGTTTTTATCTTTAGAAAATTAAATATTTAGTTGTTCGAGAATTTTAAAATGAATAAAAGCGATAAAATTATCTTGCCGGGTGGTGCTGGATTAGTTGGTCAAAACCTTGTCGTTCAATTAAAAAAACTTGGTTATACAAATCTGGTTGTTATTGATAAGCATACGGAAAACATTAAAATTCTGCAAAAAATGCATCCTGATGTTGTTTGTGTAGAAGAGGATCTTGTTAATGATGGTAACTGGCAACTGCATATGAAAGGTGCAGCAGCAATTGTTATGTTGCAGGCTCAAATAGGTGCAAAATCATCAGCACCTTTTGTTGCGAATAATATTAATTCAACCAGAATGGTGCTCGAATCAGCTAAACAACAAAATGTCCCTTATATAGTCCATATTAGTTCATCCGTTGTTGAATCAGTTGCGGATGATGATTATACCGAAACCAAGAAGCGTCAGGAGGATATGGTTAAAGACTCAGGTATAGCACACTGTGTGTTAAGGCCAACATTAATGTTTGGCTGGTTCGATCGTAAACATCTGGGTTGGTTGTCACGTTTTATGAAACGTATTCCTGTTTTTCCTATTCCTGGGCATGGTAAGTATATGCGCCAGCCACTATATGTTGGTGATTTTTGCCGAATTATAGAGCATTGTTTACAAAATCAGCCAAACGGTGAGGTCTATAACATTTCTGGTAAGGAGCAAGTTGACTACATCGATATTATTCGTGAAATTAAAAAAGCGCAAAATTTGCGTACCTGGATATTAAAAATCCCCTACTCGCTCTTTTGGTTACTTATGGCAGTTTATGCCATTTTTTCCAGTGACCCACCTTTTACAACATCACAGTTAAAGGCGCTAACAGCTGAAGACGAGTTTGAGCTAATACCGTGGTGGGATATTTTTGAAACAACGGCCACACCGTTTGCCGATGCGATTAAGGAAACGTTTTGTGACAGTCAATATTCACATATTGTGCTGGAATTTTAGGATTATAGGGGCTTGATTTATATTTGTGGGACGTTTTTGCAAAAAATATAAACTTTTTTAGGGCTAGAAGCTAAAAATAATGCAAAAATATTGGTTATGTACCTTTATAATGGTATAATCCGTTTGTTTTACAGGTTAAATGAATTTTGAAAGTGGGCTTCGAGCCCACTTTTTGCTTCTGGGATTTATGGTTTTTACAGTTTACAAAGTGAATGTGAAGTTTTTGTTTATGGATACGCGTAGATAGTGGCAAGAATACAGCAACAATTGGTCGATATGCTTGCCCCAACAATATCTGCATTAGGGTATGAGCTTCTGGGGATTGAATATGTATCTCAGGGGAAGCACTCGATATTGCGTATTTACATTGATTCTGAAGCCGGAATTAAACTTGAAGATTGTGAAGCTGTAAGTCGCCAGGTGAGCGGTATTCTTGATGTTGAAGATCCCATTAGTGGGGAGTACAGTCTGGAAGTTTCGTCACCGGGTACGGAAAGGCCATTATTTAATGCCGAACATTACAAACAGTTTATTGGCGAGGCTGTTTTTATGCGCTTTCATGGAATGGTTGATAAGCGTCGAAAGTTAAAAGGACATATCGTTGAAGTAAACGGTAATAAAATTACAGTAAGTGAATTAGGTACTGAGCTGGAATTTTTGATTGATATTGATGATGTAGATAAAGCACATTTGATTATACAGTGACAAACTGCAATATCAGTTAAATGTAATGGATGTACAAGTAAAAGAGATTGTTGAAAGTGTTAAAACTAGGACAAAGTGATGAATAAAGAAATTTTAATGGTTGTTGATGCTGTTTCAAATGAGAAGAGTGTTGATAAAAGTATTATTTTTGGTGCTATAGAAGCTGCTTTAGCAATGGCAACCAAGAAGCGTTATGACGCCGATATTGATGTGCGTGTAGCCATTGATCCTGAAACAGGTGACTACGATACTTTTCGTCGTTGGTTAATAGTAGCTGATGATGCTGTAGAACAACCAGAAAGAGAATACACTTTAAGCGCAGCCCAGTTTGATGATGAAAACCTTCAGGAAGGAGATTACATCGAAGAACAAATTGAATCGGTTGAGTTTGGCCGAATTGCAGCACAAACAGCTAAACAGGTTATTGTGCAGAAAGTACGTGAAGCTGAACGAGCACATGTTGTAGAGCAATATAGCGATCGTATTGGCGAGTTAGTAATGGGTGTTGTTAAACGTGTTGAACGTGGCAATGTCTTTCTTGATCTGGGTGCTAATGCCGATGCTATTATTCCACGTGAAGAAATGATACCAAGAGAATCTGTCCGTCCAGGTGATCGTATTCGTGGATACTTAAAAGAAATTAATAAAGAAGTTCGTGGTCCGCAATTATTTGTGAGTCGTACAGCACCAGAGTTTTTAATTGAATTATTTAAAATTGAAGTGCCAGAAATTGGTGAAGGCCTGATTGAATTAATTGGTGCATCACGAGATCCGGGTTCGCGTGCAAAAATTGCTGTTAAGAGTACTGAATCACGTATCGACCCTGTCGGTGCTTGTGTTGGTATGCGTGGTTCACGTGTACAGGCTGTTTCTAACGAACTTGCTGGTGAGCGTATTGATATCGTTTTATGGGACGAGAACCAGGCTCAATTTGTAATAAATGCCATGTCCCCAGCGGAAGTATTATCGATTGTTGTTGATGAAGACTCCGAGGCGATGGATGTTGCCGTTGCTGAAGAACAGCTATCACAGGCGATTGGCCGTGGTGGACAAAATGTGAAACTGGCAAGCGAATTAACCGGTTGGACATTAAATGTTATGTCTGAAGCAGATGCTGAAGAAAAAAGTGAAGTGGAAGCAGAACGAATTCAGAAATTATTTATTGAGTCACTTGATGTTGATGAGGAAGTGGCTGTTATTCTTGCTCAGGAAGGATTCTCTACAATAGATGAAATTGCCTATGTTCCATTTGAAGAGATGCAGGAGATTGAAGAGTTCGATGACGATATGATTAATGAATTACGTGGTCGAGCGAATGATGTACTGTTGACGCGGGCTATTTCAAAAGAAGAAGACCTGAGTGTTGAGCCTGCAGATGACTTAAAAGAAATGGAAGGGATGGAGTTACCGTTGGCATATAAGCTTGCTAAACAAGGTGTTGTGACAATGGAAGATCTTGCCGAACAATCTGTTGACGAACTAATGGTTATTGATGATATGGATGAGGAGTTAGCTGCGCAGCTTATTATGACAGCACGTAAACCATGGTTTGAAGAAGCTGAGCAAGGTGAATCTTAAATTTCATCTTTTAAATTATTATTAATTAAACAAACAAAGAATCGTTAATCAAGGTAAAAAATACATGGCTGATGTGACCGTCAAACAATTTGCTGAAGTAGTTGGAATAAGCATTGAAAAATTGCTCGAGCAATTTAAGGAAGCTGGAATTAAGATTTCAGATGCTGATTCGATGGTTAGTGATGCTGAAAAAATGGAGTTGCTTACATTTTTAAGAACCAAGCATGGTAAAGATACTGATACGAAAAAAGCAAATAAACCTAAAGCTTCAAAAATCACATTAAGCAGACGTTCAACATCAGAGTTGAAACAAACCGGCTCGCGCACAGCCAGTAGTAAATCCGTTACTGTCGAAGTGCGTAAAAAACGCACTTATGCCAAGAAACCTGCTGAGCAGGATGAGGTGTCAGCTGACAAACTTGCGGAAGTTAAGGCACAACGTGAAAAGCTTGAAGAAGAACAGCGCAAGCAACATGAAGCAAATATTCGGTTAAAAGAAGAACAGGAATCTTCGCGTCAGGCAGCTGAAGAAGTAAAACAGAAGCGAGAAGAAGATAAGGTCAAGCGTGAAGAAGAAGCTAAACGCGAAGCTGAGAAACAGGCTGCGGATGTAGCGCAACCAGTTGAGCCAAAAAGCGACAGCCCACGTGGTAAAGAAAAGTCCTCAAAAGATAAAGAACAGGGGCATGCAAGAGATGGTGGTGACCATCGTAAAACAAAATACGGTCGAAAAGAACTACACGTTGCTAGTGACAGTGCAGGAAAAGGTAAGAGGAAACGCAAACAAAAAACCGCAAGAACCTCAGCTGCTTCAGAGAGTACTGAGCATGGTTTCCAAAAGCCTGTTGATCCGGTTATTCACGAAGTTGCATTACCTGAAACAATTACAGTCGCAGATCTTGCACAAAAAATGTCGGTTAAAGCAGCTGAAGTTATCAAAGCGATGATGAACCTTGGTTCTATGGTAACAATTAACCAGGTACTTGATCAGGAAACTGCAACGATTGTTGTAGAAGAAATGGGGCATAAAGTTAAACTGATTAAAGAAGATGCCATTGAAGAGCAGATTCTTGAAGCTGATGACGAAGGTGAAGCGGTTACACGTCCACCCGTTGTTACGATTATGGGACATGTTGATCACGGTAAAACATCCTTGCTCGATTACATTCGAAACACCAAAGTTACGTCCGGTGAGGCGGGTGGTATTACCCAGCATATTGGTGCCTACAGTGTGCCAACTAAAACAGGTGATATCACCTTTTTAGATACACCAGGTCACGCCGCTTTTACAGCTATGCGATCTCGTGGTGCAAAATCGACAGACATCGTTGTGCTGGTTGTTGCGGCAGACGACGGCGTAATGCCACAAACAAAAGAAGCAATTCAACATGCTAAGGCTGCTGAGGTTCCATTGATTGTAGCTATTAATAAAATGGATAAACCTGAAGCTGACCCAGAGCGTGTTAAAAATGAGTTGTCGCAACATGAAGTTATTCCGGAAGACTGGGGGGGCGACACTGTTTTAGTAAATGTTTCTGCTCACACTGGCCAGGGTGTAGATGACTTATTAGAAGCGATTATCCTGCAGGCTGAAATTTTAGAATTAAAAGCCAATGTAGAAGGAAGTGCTCGTGGTGTTGTTGTTGAGTCTCGACTTGATAAAGGTCGTGGTCCGGTTGCGACCGTACTTGTACAACGAGGTACTTTAAAGAAAGGTGATATTTTATTGGCAGGATTAGAATATGGTCGTGTTCGTGCCATTATTAATGATCTTGGTGAATCACTAGACTCCGCTGGTCCGTCTATGCCAGTCGAAGTGTTGGGGCTTTCCGGCACACCATCTGCTGGTGATGAAGCAACCGTTGTTGAAAATGAACGTAAAGCCCGTGAAGTTGCTGTGTTCCGTCAAAGCAAATCACGTGAAGTGAAACTGGCGCGTCAACAAGCAGCAAAACTTGAAAATATGTTTTCACAAATGGAAGAAGGTGATGTGAAAACGGTTAATGTTGTTCTAAAGGCCGACGTGCAAGGGTCGGTAGAAGCCATCATTGATGCATTAACTAAACTTTCAACTGAAGAGGTGAAAGTTAAAATTGTTGCAAGTGGTGTAGGTGGTATTAATGAGTCAGATGCTAACCTTGCAGTTGCATCAACTGCCATTGTTGTTGGTTTTAATGTGCGTGCAGATGCTGTAGCAAAACGTATTTTAGACGAAGAAGAAATTGACCTGCGTTATTATAGTGTTATCTATGACTTAATTGATGAAGTGAAAGGCGCAATGTCAGGTATGTTGTCGCCTGATTACAAAGAAGAGATTATTGGTCTTGCCGAAGTTCGCGATGTTTTCCGTTCTCCAAAATTTGGTCTGATTGCCGGTTGTATGGTTATTGAAGGGACGGTTAAGCGTAGTAATCCTATCCGTGTTTTACGTGATAATGTTGTTATTTATGAAGGTGAACTTGAATCATTGCGTCGCTTTAAAGATGATGTCAATGAGGTGAAGCAAGGTACTGAATGTGGTATCGGCGTTAAAAATTACAATGATGTAAAAGAAGGCGATCAAATCGAAGTGTTTGAACGTGTAGAAGTGAAGCGCGAAATTTAATTCCTTTTAAATTTATCTGTAATATTGTAAAGCCGTTATGCCAAAAGATTTTAGTAGAGCCCGTCGAGTTGGTGAGCAAATTCAGCGTGAGATTGCTGAAATGCTTCAAAGTGAATCCAACGATCCCCGCTTTAAACTGCTAACCATTTCAGCTGTTGAAGTGGCAAATGATCTGTCCTATGCAAAAGTTTTTTATACTTTGTTAGATGATTCTCAAGACGAAGATAACGTGCAACAGGCGCTTATTAAAGCAAGTGGCTTTATGCGTAAGCAGCTGGCAAGACGTATGTCTTTACGCATCGTTCCAAACCTGAGATTTGTTTATGATAAAAGTATTGCTTATGGTGCAAGCCTTTCAAGCCTTATTGATGAAGCCATTGAGACTGATAAAGAAAAACATGTCTCTGAAGAAGAGCAGTCAGAAGGTGATAAGTAATGTCCCGTAAGCGCAAAGGCCGGCCGGTTCACGGCATTATTTTGCTGGATAAGCCTGTTGGCATGTCGTCTAATGCTGCTTTGCAAAAAGTAAAACACATATTTAAAGCACAAAAAGCAGGGCATACGGGTAGCCTCGATCCGTTGGCCACAGGCTTGTTACCAATTTGTTTAGGAGAGGCAACAAAGCTAACCAGTTATCTTCTGGATTCAGATAAAAAGTACCAGGGCATTGCAAAGCTTGGTGTGCGTACGAATACAGCCGATGCAGAAGGCGATATTCTCGAAACCAGACCGGTACCCGTATTATCAGACGATACAATTGAAATGGCGCTGGATTCATTCCGTGGCGACATATCACAAGTGCCTCCGATGCACTCTGCTTTAAAGCTCAATGGCAAGCCATTGTATGAACTTGCACGCCAGGGAATTGAAGTTGAACGAAAACCACGAAATGTCACTATTTTTGAGCTAGAAAAATTATCTTTTAATGACGATGAGCTGGAAATTTTTGTGCACTGCTCTAAAGGAACCTATATTCGAACCCTTGTCGAAGATTTAGGCGAGGTCTTAGAGTGTGGTGCACATTTAAAGTCTTTACGTCGTGTTGGTGCCGGTCCGTTTGATATCAAGCAAACCATTACATTGGATAAGCTAATTGAGTTAGCTGAGCAGGGCTTTGACGAGCTGGATAAACAGCTGCTACCGATGCACAGCGCTCTGGTAGACTGGCCAGAAATCAATTTATCGGACAATTCGGCTTATTATGTCCGCCAGGGACAGCCTGTCCAGGTGCCTAAAGCTCCAAGTCAGGGCTGGGTTCGTCTAATGGGTGAAAAACCCAATGATTTTATTGGTGTCGGCCATATCCTTGAAGATGGCCGTGTCGCGCCAAAACGGCTGGTAAATCTCTAATTTTAGGGAATGCGACAGAATCCTGAAAAATAGACGAAATTAGTCGAATATTCTGCCTAAAATCCTCGATTTTACTTGTGTCAGGCGCCTACCCACAGGTACAATACGCGCCTTTAATTTTGTAACATTTTTTGTGTAATAACAGGAGTTTGCGATGTCCTTAGGCGCTGAAGAAAAGGCCAACATTGTTAGTAAATATGCTCGTTCAGAAGGCGATACGGGTTCACCAGAAGTTCAAGTGGCTTTATTATCAAACCGTATCAATGATTTATCTGATCATTTTAAAGAACATATCCACGACCATCACTCGCGTCAGGGTTTATTACGCATGGTGAGCCAGCGTCGTAAATTATTAGATTATTTAAAAAACAAAGACATTCAACGTTACCGTGACTTGATTGCGTCTTTAGGTTTACGTAAGTAATTTCTAGGTAAATGGCTGTTAATTTTGTAAAGCCATCTAATAAAATATTCACTCCGGTAGAGGGCTACCGGAGTTCCTACCGTCAGAAACAATAAAAAATTAACGAGGATACTCGATGACTCCTGTAAAACATGAATTTAAATTTGGTGATCAAACTGTAACGCTTGAAACAGGCGAAGTTGCACGTCAGGCAACTGGTTCAGTCTTTATCAGCATGGGTGATACAAAATTACTTGTGACTGCTGTTGTAGAAAAAACATCAGCGCCTGGTCGAGACTTTTTCCCATTAACAGTTAACTACACAGAAAAAACATATTCAGTGGGTCGTATTCCTGGTGGTTTCCTTAAACGTGAAGCACGTCCAAGCGAACATGAAACATTAACATCACGCCTAATCGATCGTCCTATTCGTCCTTTATTCCCTGATGGGTTTACAAATGAAGCACAGGTCATTGCAACAGTTATGTCACGTGACCCAGAAATTGAGCCTGATGTACTGGCATTAATTGGTGCTTCAGCAGCGTTAACATTAACCGGTGCACCATTTAACGGTCCGGTTGGTGCGGCACGTGTTGGTTACAAAGACGGTAATTATATTTTAAACCCTGCTACTTCAGTTATACCTGAGTCAGATCTTGATTTAGTTGTTGCCGGTACAGACTCTGCTGTATTAATGGTGGAATCAGAAGCAGACTTGTTATCTGAAGAAGTGATGCTGGGCGCGGTAACATTCGGTCATGATGCTTTTCAACCTGTTATTGAAGGTATCAGAGAGTTTTCAAAAATGGCTGGTACTGTTGCATGGGACTGGTCACCAGAAGAAAAAGATCAGTCTGTTGCCGATGCCGTTGCAACTGAATGTGAAGCCGGTTTTAAAGCAGGCTACCAGATTAAAGAAAAACTAAAACGTTATGATGCTTTATCTGAAGTACGAAAAGCTGCTATTGAAAAATTAACAGCTGACGATGCTCACAGTGAAGAAGATGTACGTGATGCAATGGAATCACTGGAAAAGCGTATTGTACGTAGCCAGGTATTAGACGGTGAACCACGTATCGATGGTCGTGATACACGTACTGTTCGTCCAATTACTGTTAAAACAGGTATTTTACCGCGTGCACACGGTTCCGCTTTATTTACTCGAGGTGAAACTCAGGCAATTGTTGTTACAACTTTGGGTACAGAGCGTGATTCACAGGTGATTGATGCACTTGAAGGTAGCTATCGTGAGCCATTCATGCTTCAGTATAACTTCCCTCCATTCAGTGTTGGCGAAACAGGTCGTACCGGCTCTCCTGGTCGTCGTGAAATTGGCCACGGCCGTTTAGCTAAGCGTGGTGTTTTAGCTATTATGCCTAAGCAAGATGATTTTCCTTATTCTCTGCGTGTTGTTTCTGAAATAACAGAATCAAACGGCTCAAGTTCGATGGCATCAGTTTGTGGTTCAAGTCTTTCAATGATGGACGCAGGCGTACCAACTAAAGCGCCTGTTGCAGGTATTGCAATGGGTTTGATTAAAGAAGGCGATAAGTTTGCTGTTCTTTCAGATATCCTCGGTGATGAAGATCATCTGGGTGATATGGATTTTAAAGTAGCTGGTTCTGAAAATGGTATTACAGCGCTACAAATGGATATTAAAATCGAAGGCATTACCAAAGAAATTATGGAAATTGCTTTAGATCAGGCTAAAGAAGGACGTTTGTTCATTCTTGGTGAAATGAACAAGGTAATTTCTGAGCCACGTGTTGAAATGTCAGATCATGCACCTCGTTATGTTACGTTTAAAATCAACCCGGATAAAATCAGAGATGTTATTGGTAAGGGTGGTGCAACAATCCGTTCTATCACAGAACAAACCGGCACAAGCGTTGATATTACCGATGATGGCATTGTTAAAATTGCATCATCTGATGGTGTTGCGGCTGAAGAAGCGCGCAAGATGGTGGAGCAAATCACTGCAGAAGTGGAAGTTGGTAAAATCTACGAAGGTAAAGTGGCTAAGCTTATGGACTTCGGTGCATTTGTTACAATTTTACCTGGTAAAGACGGTCTTGTTCACGTATCTCAAATTAGCGAAGAGCGTGTCGAGAAAGTAAGTGACGAGCTATCAGAAGGTGAAGTGGTTAAGGTTAAGGTTCTGGAAATCGACAAGCAAGGTCGTATTCGTCTTAGCATGAAGGCTGTTGCAGCAGAAGCATAGTATATTAGATTAATCTAATGTAATGTAAGCCCGCTCTGTGTCAACATTGCGGGCTTTTTAGTGCCCGTTGGGCTTAGATTTTACGGGCACTTATGATGTTTTTCTTCAAATTTTCTCCTAAATTAGAAGTTTAAATATATTATTTTGAATAGATGCCCTAGCTGGCATGGTAGTTGCAAATTTCTAAACAATTGCCGCTTTCTATTGGTGTAGATCTGGGAGAGCGGTGGGTCTTTACTGGTTTAGAGAGAGTCTACATATGCAATCTATTCGTTATGCCTTTTATGCTATTTTTACAGCGTTAGTTCTTGGTGCCTGCGCAAAACCTGCGCCTCCTTTTGAAATAAAAGAAGCGAATCATAGTATGATTTTTGGTCATGTCAGTGCGCCTGAAAAGGTAACTGAAGTTGAGTTACGTGAATATGGAAAGTTCTATATTTCGCCTTTTATAAAACCACCTAGGGTGCTTATTTATAATAATGGCCACTTTATGGCAGAAAATTTAGCGCCGGGTAAATACATGATTTCTGCTTTCAATACTAAAAATAGTGAGTTTGTTCTTGTTAATTCCAAGCGAACGGCTTATCAGGAAATCATTCACGTTGAGCCCGGTGAAGCCAAATTTATTGGTTCTTACCGAGTCACAGAAATAAAGAGAGGCTTACTTGATAAGGGGGAATTTGACGTTCGGCATACCCGCAAACCAAGTGAACGTCGCGTGATAAAAGATCTGTTTCATGTGACAAAAGGTACTGCCTGGCAAGCTATGTTAGAGCATCGCATGCAAGAATTAAGGCAGTAAAAGAGAGACAGAAAAAAAGCCCAACAAACGTTGGGCTTTTTATTAAGGGTGGTTTTTTGATTAAGCTTGTTTTTTTCTACGAGTAGATAATAAACCAAGTAAACCAAGACCAAATAAACCCAGAGTTGAAGCTTCTGGTACACCTTTAGGACCTGTGTCAATACCGCCACCAGAGATAGTACCGTCAAGTAAACCGATCGTAATGACTTCAGAACCACGTGTTTCGAAAACGGTGAAATCAGGATCAAAGTCTGCAAAGCGATTATGTGTTGGGTTACCGTTCATCATGGCAGCAGTGAAACCAATTGCTGTACCTTCAGCCGTTGGAGTAAAGCCAGTTGAACCACTGATTGAAGGGCCTGTTGTAGTGGCACCTGGTGGCAAGAAGTCATAGTATGAAGCATTGCGAGCACCAGAGTTCGCCCAAATATCCATGCCACCATTAAATGCAGTTGCAATGTCAGCAGAACGTGCATTGATTGCAGCCACACCTGCATCACTTAAGTCACAACCACCACATGAAGTATGAGATAAGATAATCATCAAGTCAGATGAGAACACTGTGTCCCAGGAAGCATCTGTCATTGTGTCGGTATCAAAGTAGGTTGTGCTTTCATAGCCAGCCTTTACTTTACCGCCAGCATTATCAACACCACCTTCGGAGAAATTCCAAAAACCAACACCTGAACCAATTACTGCAATTGAGTAAGTTGAAGCGTCTTCACCATTTCGTAAGAAGTCTAAAGCTACATCGTCATAGCCATCTTGACCACCATGGAGAAGAACATCGTGGCCCGTTAATAAAATATTACCTGCGTTAGCAGTTGAAGCTAAGGCAATGCCTGAGCCTATCAGTGCTGCAGCAAGTGTGTGTTTAATTGATTTCATGCTAATAGTCCTTTAATTAAAGTTGAAGATACAACTTACATGCTTAGAAGACATCCTTAATACACAAAATAAGAAACATTGCATATTCAACTTCCATGTAAACTGTCTATCAACGATATTAACAAAATAAAAGTATCTTACCATCACCCAAACGGGTGACAAACTTTTAACCAATTGATTAAATAATAACCATGAATATTCATATTGAGGTTAACCCATACAGTATTCTTTGAAATTTAACTTTTCATTAACCTTAAATGCTCAATATCTCAGTGAGATGCAATTTCGTCCTGAACTATAGGGTTACAGTGATTTTTACACTATTTATTGATTTAAGCCAAACCGTTGCATGCGACGCCACAGTGTTGAGCGGTCAACACCAAGCAGTTGAGCAGCCTGTGATTTATTTCCCTGTGTTTCTTTAAGAGCGTTGGCTATCTGATTACGTAGAATATGATCATTAGCCATGTTAGTTGATTGTGGTTGAGTAGTCGTTCTGCGTTGTAGTGAAAAATCCTGTATATGCTGGGGCAAACTCTCTGGTCCAACGCTGTTTCCCTGAGCACAGATAATTCCGTGTTCTACAGCATTCTCGAGCTCACGCACATTACCTGGCCAGGGGTAATCGAGCATCAGTTTCATAGCATCGGGATTACATTCAATTTGAGTGTTATCGTAGCCACGATTTGCCATGCGATTGCAAAAATGCTTAATGAGAACGGGTACATCGCCAGGTCGATCTCTCAGTGAAGGAATGGTAAGTGGAATAACGGCAAGGCGATAATAAAGGTCAGCTCGAAATATATTGTTATCAACCTGTTCTCTCAAGTGACGGTTAGACGCTGAAATAATCCGTACATCAACTTTAATTGATTCATCAGAGCCAACCATCTCAAAAGATTGATCCTGTACGGCTTTGAGAAGCTTGGCCTGTAGGTGAATGGGTATTTCACTGACTTCATCCAGAAACAATGTGCCGCCATCAGCTGCCTGAAAGCGGCCGGCTCGATCCTGGCTCGCACCTGTAAAGGAACCTTTGATATGACCAAATAATTCCGATTCGATTAAGCTTTCTGGAATAGCGGCACAGTTAACTTCAATAAAGGGTTTATTAGCTCGATCACTAAGTTGATGGATCATTCTTGCAATTTGAGTTTTACCTGAACCGGATTCGCCCTGCAGCAATACTGCTGCCTGGGTAGGAGCAACCTGCTGAATGCGGCTTAAAATCTCCATCATGCGTGGATCATTGGTAGAAAAGTCATCAACACCGGGTTTAAATACGGCCTCGAGCCGGCGTTGCTCAGTCCGATCACGAATTAAAATAAGGCGTATGCGATCTTTGCTGCCCTCGTTATCCACCATTCCGCTGTAAAACTCCAGATAGCGATCCCCATTGGGTGTTTTAACTTTGTGTTCAAATTTGACGAACTGACCGGTAGGGCGACCGGTTGCATCAATTTCGCCTGCATCAATAGCGGCCTTAATCAGAGCACGTTGCAGGTTGAAATCAGCAATATCACGTAGTTTTGTAATGGGTTTGTCTGGACTGCCCAGTAATTCTCCAGCAGTTGGGTTTTGATAGATGACATTGCCCTTGTGATCGGCAATAAAAACACCTTCTTCAATATAAGAAATGATGGCTTCCATTATGGGTGCAAAGTTCATATTTACCTCAAACCTTAACGTTATATACCAAGTGTTGCACTAAATATACTGTAGTGCAACATGTTGCAATCTAAATATAGAGAAAAAATACAATAAAAACAGTTTGTTATAGTTAAATACCAACTAAAGTTCTCGATTATACCGTGCAACATAATTTAAATTATCCTTTAATTACAATGAGATACATGTTGGCATGAGTGTTGCTCTGTATCTAATCAGTAAAATATAAGAATATTTTGGGTGTGGGTCATGACGGATTTGTTTTCGAATCAATGGATGCTGCGATTTCAGGATGAGTGGAATGGTGACCCGGAGATATTTTATGAACTCGCCCAGGCAAAATTTAATTCCATGATTGGCTATGGCTTTAAAAATGAACTCAAGCCAAGAGGTATGATCCAGGTTGCCAAAGGTAAGGTTATCTACGCAGGTGAATACGATGGGGAAAAGCTTCAGTGGGATTTGCGAGCAAAGCCTGAGGACTGGGATGAATGGTTAAAAAATCCACCGGGCATGCTTTCTTTAGGTATGGCTTATACCTCACAGAAACTTAAATTTAAACAAGGCGACTATGCATCGATGATTAAAGATCCTGCTATAGCTGGTCCATTTGTTAAAAGCTTCAAAGTGATGGCAAGAGTTTAATTTAGATGATCTGGCTCAGCATCGAAAAACAGAGTAGTCTGTATAGTTCAATAAAGATGTATCTAACTACACAGATAACAACAACATTTTTTGGGGATGATTAATATATGAACAAACTAATATTCACTCTATTAACGTTCGTTTTGTCTAATGCCACGACAGCAGTTATTGCATCGCCCTTTTACAACAATTTACAAATGCAGGGACAACCAAACCAATATAATGGCATTTCTTCGAGTTCACGCTATTCAAATGGTAATGGTGGACAATCAAATGCTATGCATTCACAACCAACTCCACAGCCACAAATTATTTCGGTAATGATGGCGCCTACGGGCAGCAGCGTTGTTTTGGGTGGAACCGTTGTGCCATTAAGAGAGGTCACTTTGTCGGCACAAATTCCTGGCAGGGTAGATTATCTTGCAGGTGTTGAAGGTGAGTTTTTTCAGGCGGGAGAAGTAGTAGTAGCAATAGATGATGATGACTTGTTGGCAAAACGCCAGCAAGCTATAGCAAACATTAACGCTCAAATGCAGGCTTTTCAAAACTCGCGAGTTCAATATTCAAAAGAATTTTGGGCTCCACGTTCACGTGATGTTGGTCGTATGCCGGGCATGGGTTTGCCGTCCATGTTTGATATGTTTTTTACCCGGCCAATGGGGAGTGGTATGGGCTATGGAAACCCAATACTGGAAAGACAAGCTGATTTATATGCTCAGGGTACAAACGTAGGACAGGCACGTAGTCAGCACATTAGTGCTTTATCACAATTGCAGGAAGTGGATGCACGATTACGTGATACCAGAGCGGTTGTACCCTTTGATTCCATCATTGTTAAAAAATTAGTTGAAGTTGGCCAAACTGTTCAGCCAGGACAACCGTTATTAAAATTAGCCGATAGTCGAGTTTTGCAATTGCAGGTAGAAGTACCTGTACGCTTAGTATCCGGCTTGCGGAAAGATATGATAGTACCGGTTATTCTTGATGTAGGAACGACACGCATTCAGGCAAGAGTTGCACAAGTGTACCCTGTTGCCGATAACAATCGACACACGGTTAAGGTTAAATTTGATTTACCTGAAGGTGTACCTGGTGGCCCAGGCATGTATGCTGAAGTAATGGTGCCGGATCCTTCTACGCCCGTTCAAAATCTTCCCATTATTCCAAACAGTGCAGTGATATGGCGTGGTAGCTTACCAGCCGTTTTTGTTGTTAATCAACAAAATGAAAAAGAATTACGTTTAGTTCGACTAGGCGAAGCCATTGATAACTTTACGGTTGCTGTTTTATCAGGCTTGAATCCCGGAGAGAGAATTTTTTCACAGCCTTCGCCGGGAATGTCTGCTGGATGGGTTAAAAAATAAATTTAAGAATAAATATTAAAATATAGTGTAGTTTGAATGACTGAGAATAATAACAATATAAATTCTATAGAAACACATGACTTAGGTATTGCTGGTCGCATTACGAATCAGTTTATTAACTCACCGGTTACACCGTTATTGATGTTGGCTTTTCTTGCTATCGGTATCATGGGGTTAATTTTTACACCTCGTCAGGAAGATCCAAAAATATCTGTTCCAATGGTCGATATTTTTGTTCAATACCCTGGTGCTTCGGCAGCTCAAGTAACGAGCCTGGTAACCGATCCACTTGAACGTTTAATGAGTGAGATACCGGGCGTTAGACATGTTTACTCGGCCACACAACGAGGCAATAGTATTGTTACTGTACAGTTCATTGTCGGCGAAGAACTTGAAAATTCAATTGTAAAAGTACATGACAAACTACAGTCAAATTTAGATAAAATTCCACCCGGTGTTGCAATGCCATTAGTTAAACCTGTTGGCATTGATGATGTACCGATTGTTACCGTAACTATGTGGTCGAAAGATGTTGGAGATGACATTTTAAGAACACTTTCTTTTGATGTACTGCAACGACTGGAAGAAGTTGCACACACAGGTAATGGCTTTGTTGTTGGTGGGCGTGCTGATCAAATTCGTATTGAAGCTTACCCTGAGCGATTAAGTGGATACGGAATCAGCATTGCACAACTTGCTAAAACTATCCAAACAGCAAATGCTGAGCGCGCTGCAGGTAATATTGAAGGTAACAATATTGCTTTTAATGTTTATACAGGTGCTTTCTTAAAAACTGCATCAGAAATTTCACGCCTTGTTATTGGCGTGCATGATGGTTCTCCAATTTATGTAAGAGACGTAGCACGTGTTAGTCAGTCTCCGGAAGAAACCAAGCAGCTAGTTAATTATTATTCTGGCGTTGCTAACGAGAGTGGCCTGAATCAATCAAATGGCGAACCAGCGGTTACCATTGCTATTGCGAAAAAGATTGGTACTAATGGTGTGACGGTTGCCAATGCAATTATTAAAAAGCTTGAGTCTCTAAAAGGGCAGTTGATACCGAGCAATGTTCATGTCGAAGTGACTCGAAACTATGGCAAGAGTGCTAATGATAAAGTTAATGAGTTATTAACGGCATTGTTAGAAGCTGCCGCGGCTGTCAGCATACTTTGTTTAATCGGTTTAGGATTGCGTGCGGCATCTGTTGTGGTTGTTATTATTCCTATAGTTATTTTAGTTACAATCTGGTCTGCATGGATTATTGATTACACGATTGATCGTGTTAGTTTGTTTGCGTTGGTTTTTTCAATCGGTATTTTAGTAGATGACGCAACGGTTGTTGTTGAAAATATATTCAGGCGCTGGTTAGAGGCGGGTAAGACGACCGTTGATATTGCTGTTGATGCTGTTCGAGAAGTAGGTAACCCGACAATTCTGGCAACATTAACCATTATTTCTGCATTGTTACCGATGGGTGTTGTGAGTGGAATGATGGGACCATATATGAGGCCAATACCTGTTCTGGGTGCGGCGGCGATGTTCTTCTCATTAATTGCGGCATTTGTTTTCGCGCCATGGTTTGCAATGCGTGTGCGACCTCAACTTAAAGCATTACAGAAAGCAGAACAACGTGAAGAAAAATTCCGTGATGCAATTGGTAAATACTATAAGCCTTGTATGTTACCACTTTGCAATAACCGCACTTATGGTTTTATATTTTTAGGTGGACTGGTTTTTGCCACCTTGCTTGCCTGTAGTATGTTTTATACAACTGCAGTCACAGTAAAAATGTTACCGTTTGATAACAAGCCAGAATTTAATGTTGTTGTTAATATGCCAGAAGGTACGGCCTTACCAGTAACGGCAAATATCACACAACAGCTTTCAGAAAAGTTACGTACTATCCCTGAAGTAACCGCGGTTCAATCTTACGTGGGCACAGCTTCTCCATTTAACTTTAACGGTATGGTTCGACACTACTATCTGCGCCAACAACCCTGGGAAGCAGATATACAGGTAATGTTGAAGGATAAAGAAGAAAGAGAACGTCCAAGTCATGATATTGCTGTTGATGCACGCCGTATTATTACTGAGTTTATTAATAACCGTACTGATTTAAAACAAACCGGTGTTAGAACTCAGGTTGTTGAGATGCCACCTGGTCCACCTGTACTGCAAACGGTGGTTGCTGAAATTTATGGCCCTGATGCAAATACACGTCGTCAGGTTGCCAGAGATATGACTTCTATCTTTGAGCAGGCTGAGGGTGTTATCGACGTCGATAATTATATGGCTTCTGATTACGATTACTGGCGTTTTGAAGTTGATATTGAAAAGTCAGTTCGTTTTGGAATATCGGTTGATACCATTAATCAACATCTGGCTATGTCGATGGGTGGTTTTAAGCTAGGTGATATAAAACGTGGTGTCGTGCGTGAGCCAACTTATATTGTGTTACAAGTTCCTTTATCAGTACGCTCACAGATTCAACGTTTAAAAAATTTACCGGTTATGTCTAATACAGGTAAAACGATCCCTCTTGGTGAACTTGGCCGCTTTATGCTGGTAAAAGAAGACCCCATTATTTTCCATAAAGATCTCAGAGGCGTCGAGTACGTTACTGGTGAAATGGAAGGGCGATTAGGTGCGCCTATCTATGGCATGTTTAATGTTGAGGATATTCTGGAAAAATATACAACGCCCGACGGTGTCACTATGACAGGCATGCCAATGGGTTTAATTGCGCCACCTGAAGAAGACATTCAATCAGGTTTTGAGTGGGGTGGTGAATGGACTGTGACGTATGAGACTTTCCGTGATATGGGGTTAGCATTTATGGCTGCGTTACTGCTGATTTACGGTCTTATTGTCTGGGAGTTTAAAAACTTTACTCTAGCCGGTCTTATTATGGCACCGATTCCATTAACGCTTATCGGAATTATTCCTGGGCATTGGTTAATGAGTGCAGAATTTACTGCAACATCAATGATTGGATTTATCGCTTTAGCCGGGATTGTGGTACGTAATTCAATTTTGCTTGTTGAGTTTGTAAAAAATCAGTTGGAGACAGGGCAGAAAATCACTGATGCTGTTGTAAGTGCAGGGCAAATTAGAATGCGTCCAATTTTAATCACCGCTTTAACATTAATGGCCGGATCATGGATGATTATTGATGATCCAATCTTCCAGGGCATGGCGGTCAGTTTGCTATTTGGCGCTGCTGTTGCAACAGTTCTTACCCTGGTTGTTATTCCACTTGGTTGTATCAGCCTCAAAAAACAATTTTATCTTTTGTTAGAACAACCTGTTCCTGAAGAACCAGAAGATGGCGATGAGGGAGTCTCTAAAACAACCTCAGAATTATTCGCTCAAATGAAAGGTAAGTTTTCAAAAGATGACTTTTCATGGACTAAGATAAAAATTGCTCTTGCAGCTTTAATAACAGTGGTTGTCGCTTATTGGCTAAAATTAAAAGTGTATACAACTGAAGCTGTAAATAGACTTAAAAATAAGCGAGTAATGAGCGATAAAGAGGATAATTTAGAAAACACTGATATAGGTCAAGACAAAGACGAACCAGAAGATGTAAAACAAGATAAGGAAAATCAGGAAGTTAAGGCTGAGGTAAGAGCTAAGAAGAAAGTTACTAAGAAGAAAGCAACGACTAAAAAGAAAATAGCTAAAAAGAAAGCCGCTAAAACAAATCAGCCAAAAGTAAAGGATTCAGGTGAAGAGCAAAAACCAGTTAAGAAGAAAGCAGCAAGCAAGAAAAAACGACGTGGCATTCAATTAAAGAAGAAGTAAATGATGAATAATGAGGCAATCGTAATGAACAGAGAAAACAGTCTTTTAATTAAATTGTTTTTACTAGTATTGGTCATCAATATTACGATGGCTGCATCGGTAATCTTTGCTGCTGAGAAAGAAACGAAAGCAACTAAAAATACAGCGATGCCTGCGCCACCAGCTGGACCCTATCGTTCGGTTAACAACTTACCACAGAGTAATCCGGTTATTGTGCAAAGCGCACCACCTGTTATACCAGCGCCTGAAGCACCGGTAAATAATCTACCGCCGGTTACATCTAAATCAGACAAAGCTGAAGAATCAAAAGACAAGTATGCTCAGGCACCTTTTCCTGTTCCACAAAGTTCACCTCCTGGTTTTAATCCGCCTGGATTTAACCCTCGACAGTGGACTCCACCTGTTCCACCTCAATGGGCCCAGCAACCACCACAAATGCCAGAATGGATGAAGCAACAGCAGCAACGTGCCCAGCAACCACCACAAATGCCAGAATGGATGAAGCAACAGCAGCAACGTGCCCAGCAACCACCACAAATGCCTGAGTGGATGAAGCAACAGCAGCAACGTGCCCAGCAACCACCACAAATGCCCGAGTGGATGAAGCAACAACAGCAGCGTGCATATCAACGTCCTGTTATGCCACCCACATATCAGCCTTATGGTCAGTATGGTCGTCCACCAGTTTGGGGTTATCAAAATTTCCAGCAGTATCGACGCTGGTAATAAGAAAATTCTTAGTAAGAAATGGTTAAAGGAATTTTAAAAATGATAAAAGCATTTAAACAATTTACTCTGATAGTAATAGTAATGCTTGGCGCGTTTTTAAATAATGTGTATGCGCAGTCCATTGTTTTTTCTTCAGATCAATGGCCTAAGCGCTGGGAGCGCGCCATGATGCATCGTCCAATGAATGGGCATGTTGCTACCGAATATGCAGGTAACCGTACTGCTAATTTTAAAAATGCTAATCGAGCTGGTTTTAAGCAAGTAAGTAATCGTAACAGAAACCTCCAACAGGGTTGGGGGCAACAACCTGAGCAACAAAGGTATAAACGTAGCAATACACCCGAATATAACTATCAGTCACAAAACAATCGATTTGAAGGTATGTCGTTACAACAACGTTATGCTATTCCTAATGCTAACCAGGGTGTTACTCATTATGGAGTCAATCCTATAGCAGGATATTACGGTGGTTTAATTCCTGGTTATTCGAATGTTGCTTCTCCATTTTATAACGGTGTTTATCCCGGGTATGCGTATCCAAATATTTTAGCGCCAGGTCTCGTAGCACCTGGATTTGGTGGTCTGGGTTTTCCTTATGGAACAACACCATTATTAATGGGGCCAGGATTGGGTTATCCAGGTGGCTTAGGCTATCCAATGGGATTAGGTTACCCATGGTGATTTAAAAAAAGTTTCCGAAGATCTGGTGAGTACAGGCTTCGAAAAAATAAGGTAATGACTACGCACTCTTGGTTATTGCTTTGAAGACTTAATAGAGTGTGAAGATATGGTTACTCATATCAAAAACGTAAATTGTTAGGAGAAGAGTAATGATGAAATTAAAAACTGCTATTGGAGCAGCTGCAATTGTAATGGCGTTAGCTTTGCCATTCTCTTCAGCCAATGCTTGGGGTCCATGGGGTGGCGGTGCACCCTGGAACTGGGGTAATAATGGCTGGGGTAACAATGGTTGGGGCAACAACAACGGTTGGGGCAACAACGGTTGGGGCAACGGCAACGGCTGGGGTAATGGTTGGGGCGATGGCGACATGAGCTTCAGCATGAGTACTCGTGGTAATAGTAACATGGGTGGTTATGGTAACGGCTACGGTAGAGGCTATGGAAATGGTTACGGTAACTACTATGGCAATCCATACTATGGCGGTGGCTATGGTGGCCCTGGTTACTATGGCGGCGGTTATCCACCACCACCACCAGCATACTATGGTCCAAGACCAGGTTATGGTGCACCAGGATGGGGACAACCACCTGCACAACAGCAAGCACCTGCTAAGTCAGGTAAGTAGTAATGGGTATAGGGGGCTGGTACTGGTATCGGCCCCCAGACCTATAATTTCTAATTAATGAAAACAGGTGAATGAAGTGAGACGACAATTAAAAATTATTGGAGTAACAAGTTTACTTTGGTTATTTTCATTTTGTGTAAATGCATTTCAACTCAATGTGGAATTTTCTGCAGATGCGGTGCAAATATCGCCGGGGCGGCCACCACTCATGTCTAAAATGTATGTGAGTAAAGATGCGGTAAGAACAGAAGTTAATCAACAAGGTTATAAAATAGTTGATATTGCCTATCCTAAAAAAGGTAAACGAATTTTACTTTATCCTGATCAAAAAATGTATAGCGAACAAAATGGGCTTCCTGCATTTAAATCATGGTCGGGAAAGTCAGTTAAAACACCATGTGAAGGTGTTAAAAATGCTAAATGTAAAAAGCTGGGAACTGAGAAAATATATAAACGCCAGGTAGAAAAATGGCAAGTAGAAAGAATGATTAATGGTAGAGAGTTTAAAAGTTTACACTGGATTGATAGTAAGCGACGAATAGCAATTAAAGAAATGTTTCACGATGGTGCTGTATCAGAATTAAAAATGTTAGGTACAGAAGATATTAATGGTCGTAAAGTAGAGCAGTGGGAATCCAGCTTTAGTCATCCATCGGGGCAGAATCGTGTGTCAAAACAATGGTATGACCTGGAATTAAAAATGGTGGTTAGGGAAGAATTACCAGGTGGTTATTTAAGAGAATTAAGTAACATAGAAATTAAAAAGCAAAATAAGAATTTGTTTGTTATTCCTAAAGATTATAAGAAAATGACTAACCAGGATAAAAACATGAAAAGCTTAAACTCACCTGGAGTAAAACCTGCTAGTTAAGCAGGTTTGAGTCATGATTACTTTAATTGCAAATTTAAAAGGTGGATCAGGTAAAAGCACTGTAGTGTTTAATCTTGGTTTGTGGCTGCAAATGAAAGGGCAGCCGGTTGTTGCTTATGATCTTGACCCACAACAAACTTTAATCGATGTGGCAGAAGTAAGGCGTGAGGAAGGTTATGCTCCTCCATTGCAAGTTTATCCACCTAGGGAAACACTGCAAGATGATTTAAAGTATCATCCGAAAAATGTACAAGTACTTGTTGATGTCGGTGCGGCTAACCTTGATGCAATGAAAGTAGCAATTAGAACATCAGATCAAATTATTATTCCAGTACCGCCAAGTCAACCAGATGTTTGGGCGACACAACGTTTTTTAGATATTGTCGATGATGCAACTCAAGGCAAGCCACCTAAAATGAGCGCTTTTGTTAATAGAGCTGATACACATCGGGCAGTAAGAGAATCAGATGATACCGAAGAAGTTATTAAGCAACTTCCAAATATCAATTTAATACCAAATCGATTGTTTCAACGTACTATATTTAGACGTTCATTAAGTGAAGGTATGGCAGTATTTGAAATGTCTAAACGCAGTAAGGCAACAGATGAGTTTAATGCTTTTGCCGGATTCGTTTTCCCGGAGCTTGGCTAAAGATATTTTTTTAAGAGGATACATAAATGAAATTACTACGTCATCTGTTAAGTCATATGCTATTAATCCTGGTCTTGTTCGGGATTGTATCAGTGTATTACTACAGGCATCAGATCTTACCTGATAGTTATGCGCAACAGATTAATACTTATGCAGAGCGAATACATCCAACGTTAGCTTCTTTTTCCAGAACTAAGCAAATCGTTGTCGTAGAGCAAGCATCTGATGTTAAGCCTCAGCAAATGGAAGAACAAAAACAATTAACAGAAGATGTTGTTGTATCTGAAAAGGCAGCTGTAGAAGGAAATGATGTTGCAGAGGTTAATGCTCAAAAAGTTGATGTTGCCAAAATTGAATCAGGAGAAGTTAGCTCTGAATCAAGTGTCGCTTTAACAGATGTTCCCGCAGCTGAAGATACTAAAGAATCAGTGGATACAACAGCCAGCATAGAACGCAATGAAAATCCTGGAATAAAACTGGATGGCACTGCGAGTAAGGATGAAGTTGAATCAGGTGTAGAACAATCCATATCAACCGATAAAGAGGCAGCAAGTGAAGATGCATTATTAAAGGTGGCGCGTATTGCTTATCATGAAGGCAATCCACTCGTTGCAATAAAAATTTATAAGGAACTTATAGAGCTGGAAGATAATGAAGCTGATTATTTTGGTGAATTAGGCAATGTTTACTATGCAATTGGAAAATGGGATTTGGCAGGTATGGCATATTATGAGGCCGCCACAAGATTGATTGAACAAAATCAATTTGCGCAAGTAAATTATTTGCAACGAGTGATTCAAGGTTTAAATGTAGAGCAAGCTGAAAAACTTGCTAACCAATTGGCAAAAGCTAATCAGTAGATACTATTGCTGATTATAAAGATAAGAGAGAAGTAAATGTCTGAAGATAAAAATACAGTACCACCATGTGATGGTGCAGCAGAAGGTTGCAATGGTGACTTTGAAAATTGCCAGTTAGATCCAAAAGAGTGTCATGCTAACTCATCGTTCGCTAAAGCTCAGGCCATGGAGCCTGAAAGCATGGATGACTGCATGGGACGAAGCCTTGATAAATTATCTAATGCATTTATGGCAAGTGCCAAGCGCTGGGAGATGATAGTTTATCCCGCTTTGTTTGCATTTATTATTCTTGCTGCGTATGGTTTTTTTCTGATTTACAGTTTAACAAAAGATATTTCACGCGTTGCAGATGATATGAATCAAATAACGAAGAATATGACAACAGTCGCAACACAAATGAGTGCAGTATCAAAAAACATGGTTTTAATGACACAAACGGTTGATAGTCAATCAGCAAGTATGAAAGAAATGACTTACCATATTCGTGGTATGAATGTATCAATGAATCAAATGCGTTACGATTTTTCAATATTAAATAACAGTGTTTCACGACCAATGTCATTTATGAATACCTTTATGCCCTGGTAGTAATTGGTTTTAAATACAGAAAACTTTGGAGGAACAGACCATGAGTTCAGAAACTAACTCAACTACAGATGAGAATGAAGTTCAGGCTCAAGATGAAAGCAAACAGGAACGTATTAAACAACGTTTGAAAGATATGGGCGTTTCAGAAGATTCGGAGCGGCCTAAAAGTTCCTGGTTGAGTCGCTATGGACGTTATGCTTTTATAGTTATTGTTGGTCTATTGGTCGCGGCTTATTGGATAGAGTATACAAAATCTGATATGGAAAAAGAAAGCCAGGTTGCTTCAAGTAATGCGGCTGCCGATGAAGCAACTGCCAACAATGCAACTGCTAACCCTTCTCAGCCAGCGAATGTAACTTTTCCTCAAAATGATTCGATGGCTAATAACGAATGGATTAAACAACAACAAGCCAGGTTAATGGAGCAGCAAGAGAAGTATCAGAAAGCAATGCGCGAGCAATTTGATGAGCAAAAGAAAGCACAGGATAGATTGAGAGAATTGCAGGCAAAGCACCAGGAGGAATTAAATAAAATTTATCAATCGAACAATAGAGCTCATCCGCAGTGGCAACACAACGGGAATTTTGCTGGACCGTATCCACAACCAAACTGGAGAGGATATCCTGCGAATAGATCAAATTTTATGCCGGGATATATGGGGCCAGGTCGTCCGAGTTTTGGGAATAATAACAATCCACAAGCTGGAACTGTACCGCAACAAACACAACCTGAAGTTTATCCAAAAAATCAAATGACACAATCAAATCTAAATCAGAACCCTCAGTGGGGTTATCAACCTCCTTATGGCTACCCTCCAATGTACGGAGCAAATCCATACTATTATAATGGTTGGCCTCGTTATTAATTTAATTTTAAGTAATGTTCGAAAGGTAACAACATGACAGTTTGTAGCGGTAAAAATCATGAGAAATCAACGACGACAAAACAGATTTTAAAGCATGTTAAAAATTCTGAAACTTCGATGTTAGATGTACGTGATTTGATGCTTGATATTATCAAGCAATTCCAAAAAGCAGATAAAGTTGGTTTTTCACTAGGATTGTTTGATAAGAATGCTTCTTTTATCGATACGGTTTCATGGTGCTCTATTATAGGTAAAATGGATCATGGTAAAGACAGCCTGGACAATACAAGCAAAGAGCACCTTTCTAATCTTGTTAATTATTTAGAAGAATTAACAAGCACATTTACCCAAAACGTCATCGAGCCTATACAAAAAGTAAGAGACGAGTGGATGCGAAAAGTTCTTGTTTGGGATATTTCAATTATTGCTATCGTACTTTTAATTGGTGCTGCGATTTTCTATACATTAGACATGGGTTTTCAATGGTCTAATTATATTGATTTAGTTTACTGGTACCCGTTTACTTCAACTATAGTTGCAATATCCAGTATTGCTATCATTATTGGTATACATTTTATTGTCCGACGTATGGTATTAAAAAGTATGTTGGATAAATTGGAAATAAAATTACCAACGGGGATGAGTTTGGTGAATTCATTGAAGCATAATGCGCGTATGCGCCACAGCATCTTCAGACCCAATCCTGTTGGTTGGAATATATTTCAAAAGCTAAGATTGAATTCTATATCGAATAAGTTAGAAAGTTTATACGAAAAACTATCGAATGTTATGTCACATTATTCTGAAGATAAGAAAAGGGTGGAAGTATAATTTATCTTATACGGTAACTAGC